>Ga0209295_1000029_pt1 | contig 290754 bp, 262 predicted proteins | sample Porto_5metaG_FD_187428 | JGI IMG/M metagenome (GOLD analysis project Ga0209295, IMG submission 187428) | Marine algal microbial communities from Porto, Portugal - Porto_5 metaG (SPAdes) (version 2) | ecosystem: Host-associated > Algae > Red algae > Unclassified | place: Portugal: Porto...
CACCCGTCCGCCGCTGATTGATGGGAGCAAGCTCCCATCAATCCGCTCGACTTGCATGTATTAGGCACGCCGCCAGCGTTCGTCCTGAGCCAGGATCAAACTCTCCGATAAAAGTTTGAATAGCTCTATAAAAATAAATCTAGAATTAACGTTGACGTATTGTCTTGTTTTGTTCAGTTTTCAAGGTTCAAGGCTTGTCCGCTCCGCTCTGAAGCGACTTTATTAATATAACACATCTTTCATTCTCGCGTCAACAACTTTTTGCATTTGTTTTTTCAAATGTTGTTTGCTGCATCAGCGACGTTTATAAATATAACATGTTGTTAATGTTATTGCAATATATTTTTAAGGAAACTTTAAAAACTTAATCCATCCCTTCTGTTGTTCTGTTTAACAGTAAACCTCCATATACATTATTACTACGCATTCCTGAAAGGAGACTATTATCATGCTTTCTAACGTCGCATTATCTCTATCTTTCATCATGGCTGTGTATCTGTTTGCGTATTCATATGTACAAGCTCTTAAGATAAGCGAAAGTACTACACCTGTAAGAGGAATGACCTTCATCTTTTCCGTCATCATGGCGTTTGTGTTTTCTGGATTTACATACGTATTTTCTTAAAGAGGCTCTGGTTAAGTGAATAAAGTAAAAAGGAGTAAAGGAGTGACGGCTCCTTTACTCCTTTTTACTTCATTTCCAGCAGCAACCCTTCTTCCTGGTGCGACTCACCACCAATGGTTAATACCTCTTCCTTAATGAGTATAGGTTTAAAGGCATAATAGAAATGTTTGGAGGGATTCTCTTTCAACACCCAGATCCACATAGAGTTGTATCCTTGTTCTTTAAGACCTGTAGCGGCAATTTCTAAGAGCTCTTTCCCGATGCCTTTACCTTGATATTCTTCCAGAAGATAAATGGCATACAATTCCCCTTCATACTCGCCTGAACGCTCTTTCCCAAATGAAACAAAGCCGATGATTTTCCCATCATCCAATTCACCTACATACGTATGATGAGTTCCGGAAAGGATTTGTACCCACTTTTGTTCTCTTTCTTCTATTGATAAAGACTGAAGATAGTTTTCTGAAACGATTCCTTTGTACGTCGTTCTCCAGCTATGGACGTGTACGTATGCTAACCCGGGTGAGTCTTGAATGTTCGCCTTTCTAAAGCGGAAGTTCTTCATTCTTTTTCACCTCGTTGACTTTTTGGACCATCTTTTTTAATTTCCTTTCTTCTATTAAGAAGAAGGTAACGCCGATGATTATGACAAGACCTCCAACCACTTGAGTCATCATCACTTTTTCAGCCAAGAGCCAATATGCAAGGATTGAAGCGCCGATTGGTTCAAATAGGATGGCCATAGAGATGGTTGAGGTGCTTAACCACTTCAGAGACCAGTTGAATAATGAATGACCTAATAGCGTCGGGATAATGGCAAGCAATAGAAAGTAGACCCAATCCTCTTTCGGATATGGTCCAAGGCTTTCGGAACGCATCATGACATATAAGAATAAAACGACTGAGCTGATCGCATAGACCAAATACGTGTAGGTAATGAGGGATAGCCGTTTTCTTATCGTCTGCCCGAATAACAGGTATCCTGTTACGAGAGCGCATGCCACCAATGCTAAAATATCTCCCCATAGCGCGCTTCCGCTTATTTTAAAATCTCCCCAGCTTATGATGATACTCCCACTAACAGCTAAAACCGCCGAGATGATGGCTCTCCCTGTTAGTTTTTCCTGAAAGAACAAGTAAGCCCCGATAAAAGCGAATAATGGCTGCAATGTGACGAGTACCGTAGAACTGGCAACCGAAGTATAATTTAAGGATTCAAACCAGAGTATGAAGTGAAAGGCCAGAAAGACCCCGGCTAAAATTGAAAACATCCAATCTCTTAGAGTAATAACTTTCAGTTCCTTCACATACTTTAAGAAAAATACTGGGGACATTAATAGAACTGTGAAAAACAACCGGTAAAAGGCCAAAACACCTGCTGGCGCACTCGATACTTTTACCAGGATGGCAGAGGTTGATACGGAGATGACTCCGATTGCGAGTAATAGATATGGATTAACCTTTGTGTCTGACATGACAAACCTCCTGATATGTATTCGTTGCTCCTATTTTATAATCAGCAGGGGTAAATTACTACATGAATTTTCAGGGATACACGTAGAACTGGAGGGGGCTTGATGGAACTATTAGATACGACTTTCATGCTAAAGCTGGGTGTATCTGCGGTATTAGGCTTAATCATAGGGCTTGAGAGAGAATTAAAGCGAAAGCCTGTAGGTTTAAAGACGTCTCTCGTTATATGTATCGTGAGTTGTTTATTAACGATTGTCTCTATTGAGTCTGCTTATATTTCGGAGGGATCGGATAAAGTAAATATCACGATGGATCCTTTGCGACTGGCAGCTCAGATTGTTTCAGGGATCGGTTTCTTAGGGGCAGGTGTGATTTTACGAAGAGGGAATGACAGTATCTCAGGGTTAACGACAGCAGCCATGATCTGGGGTGCGGCAGGAATCGGAATTGCTGTTGGAGCAGGCTTCTATATGGAAGCTACGGCTGGTGTGATCCTCTTGATTGTCTCCGTTGAAGTGGTGCCGATTATCATTACGTATTTAGGACCGAAACGATTACGGGAAAAAGAGCTTTCCCTGCGTGCTATCATCTTGGAGAACAAAGAGATCAAATCAATTATTGAACGAATTAAAGCTGAAGAAATTTCTATTGAAAATATCCGGATCAAAGACTTAAAAAATCAGCAGCACCTTTTGGAATTGAAAATCATTGTGGACTTCAGAAAAAAGACGGTAGACATATACTATACGATTTCAGAAATAGAAGGGATAAAAGATGTGGAAATTGAAAGCTTATAGAAGTTAAGGAATGAGGATGCAGGATGCATGAACACCCTCGTTCCTTTTCATTTTTTGTGAAGCTGGAATTTTTTCACACATTCTAAATCCTGGACAACTTCCAGTACTTCATTAAATCGCAGGACACTTGGAGTTAATATAAGAAGGGAATATTTAAAGGCATCCACCCCCTCCATTTCATCTCCTTCTTCAATTTGGTATTGAGTGATCTCGATTCCATGATCATGAAGTGCGTCATTTATAGACGTGATATTACCCTTCCCCTTTTGCACGATCAGACTAAGGAGCAGGAGCTTCTTATGCTTCACTTTTTCCTTATAAAAGCTTTCCAGGTTGTTCAAGAAAAATAACGTCACGACGATTACCAGTGTTGTAAAGATCGCTAAATAATACATCCCAATGCCGACTACCAACCCTAAGCCTGCAACAACCCAAATACTGGCGGCAGTGGTTAAACCTCGAACCGTCACTCCTCCATGGACCATAATCGTTCCCGCACCAAGAAAGCCGATTCCCGAAATAACATAGGAAGGAATCCGACTTGGATCAAAACCAACTAATTGAGGGTGTTCGTCTAAAAACGGTTCGAATCCATATAGGGAAACAAGCATCAATAAACAGGAGCCGACACCCACAAGAATATGAGTGCGTAAACCTGCCGGATGATTTTTAAATTCCCTCTCTATACCAATTAAGCCACTCAGTAGAACGATTAACATAATACGAATAAGAGCAGTGTAAAACTCATCTGGAATTTCCAGATAATCTATCATCTCCATAATCTTTCCCCTCTCCATCATCTACCTATACTTTTTACCTGGAACGAACCTTTTAAAACGCAAAAATAAAAAAAACCAGGTGGAGTTCACCTGGTTCTTTCATGAATCATTTAATCGGCTTCTTTAATAACCCAACCATTACGGCTGTAATAATAGAGCCAATCAGTACTGCTAACAGATATAAGAACGGATTCCCTTCTACTACCGGGAATACGAATAATCCACCGTGGGGGGCAGGTAAACCAATCCCAAAGAACATCGCTAACGCTCCTGCAACCGCAGAACCTGTCACAATAGAAGGGATGACCCGGAACGGATCGGCTGCAGCAAATGGAATCGCTCCTTCTGTAATAAAGGATGCTCCCATAAAGTAAGCCGCGATACCCGCTTTTCGCTCATTATCATTGAACTTCTTCTTGAATAGTGTCGTTGCCAGTGCAAGCCCCAGTGGTGGTACCATTCCACCAGCCATGATGGCTGCATGGGGAGCAAGGTTCCCACCTTCAATCATGGCAATCCCGAATGTAAAGGCCGCTTTATTGATCGGACCTCCCATGTCGACTGCCATCATGCCGCCAAGAACAAGTCCGAGTAAAATCAGGTTCCCTGTTCCTAATCCATCCAGCCAGTTTTGAATACCCGTATTCACTGCACTCAGTGGCTCCACAAGGAACTGAAGCATGATGAATCCAGTAATGAAAATTCCCAGCAACGGATAGATCAATACCGGTTTGATCCCTTCCAATGAAGGAGGGAAATTGTTTGTTAAACGCTTGATTCCGAGAACTACATAACCTGCTAAGAAACCGGCAATAATTCCACCTAAGAACCCGCTTTGACCCGTTGCAGCAATCAACCCGCCAATCATACCAGGGGCAAATCCTGGTCGGTCAGCTATACTCATGGCAATGAATCCCGCTAAGACAGGCACCATTAAGTAGAAGGCATTATCTCCGCCGATTTTCATTAGCATGGCTGCAAATTCATTATACTCAGGAGAATCAGGATTCGCTGACTGAATGCCGAATAAGAACGAGATCGCAATCAGGATCCCTCCACCTACAACGAAAGGAAGCATGTTAGAAACACCATTCATCAGATGTTTGTAAAAGCCTGACTTTTGTTTTTTCTCAGGACCGGCCCCAGTCTCACCAGATTGCTCTCTACCTTTATATAAAGGCGCTTCTTGTTTCATTGCCTGATTCAATAATTCTTCAGGACGTCTAATCGCTTCTGCAACAGGAACCTCAATCACAGGCTTTCCTTTAAACCGATTCATTTCCACTTTCGTATCGGCAGCTACGATTATAGCTACAGCGTTTTCAATTTCTCCAGAAGTTAAGACGTTCTTTGCTCCACCAGATCCGTTCGTCTCTACTTTTAGATTCACACCAATTTCTTTCGCTTTGGCTTTCAACGCGTCTGCTGCCATATACGTATGAGCAATCCCTGTAGGACATGCCGTTACGGCCAGGACCTTCCCTTCGCTTGTGGAAGTTTCAGCAGGGATCTCTTCCTCATCCTCTTGATCATGTACATTAATAATTTCTAAAACTTCTTCTTTTGATGAAGCATTCACTAACGCTTTGCGGACCTCGGAATCCATCAGCATAGAAGAAAGACGGCTTAACGCTTCTAAATGTGTTTGATTGGCCCCTTCTGTTGCTGCAATCATAAAGAACAAATGAGCAGGAGCCCCATCGAGAGATTCATAGTCTACTCCCTGTTCTGATTTACCAAATGCAATCGCAGGTGTTTTGACTGCCGATGTTTTCGCGTGAGGAATGGCGATGCCTTCCCCAATACCTGTTGTACTTTGTGCTTCGCGATTAAGAATCGCTTGCTTAAATTCTTTAGGGTCCTTTAGCTTCCCGCTTTTATCTAATACGGAAACCAATTCATCGATAACGCCCGTTTTAGATGCAGAAGATATATTTAGCTGAATCGTATCTTTCGTCAATAATTCCGTAATTCTCATGTTTGTTCCCCCCTATTTTTTCGTAATCTGAATTTTTTCAAATAAGCTTTCCACTTTCTCCGATGAGCAAAGACCGATTGAATAAGCCGTAGCAGATCCAGCCGAGGTTCCTAAGCGGAATGCATCCTCAATGCTCCAGCCCCTTGATAGTCCCGCAAGGAACCCGGCAACGGTAGAATCTCCTGCACCGACCGAGCTTTGCAACTCTCCACGTGGTACGGAAGAATACAATACCTCTTTACCGGTCAGTAAGAGGGCACCTTTTTCCGCCATTGAAACCATCACGTTTTCTACCCCGTAATCCTTCAACTTCTTTCCGTAGTGAACCGCATCATCAACTGACTCAATCTTCACATCAAACATCTCCCCCAGCTCATGATGATTCGGTTTGATCAAGAAGGGATTCAAGGAAAGAACTGGCTGAATCAAGTTCTTCTCGGCATCGATAATCACTTTCGTTCCTTGTTCCTTACATTGCTCAGCAATCTCCTGGTAAAATGATCTAGGCACCGATCCAGGTATGCTTCCCGCCAGAACGATCATGTCTTCTTCTGTTAATGATGATATTTGCTGGAGTAACTGCTGTATATGTGCCTCACGAATAGATGGTCCACTACCGTTGATTTCCGTTTCATCATCAGACTTAACCTTCACGTTAATTCGTGAAGCTTCTTCTACTTCGACAAATTCAGTTTTTATCTTTTCTTTATTTAAAAATTGTTTAATGTACTCACCCGTAAATCCTCCTGCAAATCCAAGAGCAACACTTTCTACATTCAGTACATGTAAAACACGGGAGACATTGATCCCTTTACCTCCGGGAAATGCACTTTCTTTCTCACTTCGGTTTAAACCTCCTTTTTGAAAGGAGTCAAGTTCCATAATGTAATCGACAGAAGGGTTCAGTGTTAGGGTATATATCATGGTGTCACAACCTTTATCGTAGTTTGTTTCATCATTGCCTTGTCATGTTCGCCGTCCAGTGCATTCGTTATAATCATGGCTTTATCGAGATCCACAATTTTGCTAAATGCAATTTCTCCAAACTTGGAGTCATCCGTTAAGAACATGGCTTCTCTTGATAATTCAATGGCCATACGCTTTACTTGAGCCTCCTCGGGATCAGGAGTCGTGAATCCATATTGAGCATGAACCCCGTTCGCCCCCATAAATGCTTTATCAAATCGATACTGTCGTAAGGATTCAACCGCTCCACTCCCGACCATCGCTCTTGTCACCGGCTTTACGTATCCGCCGATCATATACGTTTTAAATCCTTTTTGAATGAGTGCGTCCACATGGGTCAATCCGTTCGTTACAACTACAATATCCATTTCCGGAAGATGGTCGATGAGACTCAAGGTCGTCGTGCCTGCATCCAAAAAGATGCAATCGCCTTCTTCTACGAGGGAAGCAGCATATTGACCGATGGACTGCTTTTCATGAAAGCTTTTGGATGATTTTTCAGAAACGCTCAATTCCTTCAATTTCCCTTGAAGCCTAGCAGCCCCACCATGTATACGTTTCAGAAACTTCTCTTGCTCGAGCTGTGTTAAGTCCCGGCGGATCGTTGACTCAGAAGCGTTCGTAACATCCACAATCTCTTGGATTTTTATCGCATCTTTCTCCTTCAACAAGTCTAAGATGATTCGATGTCGTTCCTCCGTTAACATAGCATTCTCCTACTTTCTCCGTTTCTTGTTACTTTCATTATAATGAGAACGGTTACAAAAATCAATCACTTTTAATCAAAAGTAATCATTTTCTATCATAAATCATTCAAAAACAACCATCCGTTTCTTGTTTATTCTCCTGTTGAATTTCTTCCATTATTCAACTGTTAAATTCGAGCCATTATTCGTCTGTCAAATCCGTGCCGATATTTGCCTGTCAAACCCTAACGATTCATTCAACGGTTGAATCCGCACCCTTCACAAAACCCATCAATCCAACCAACAAAAAAACAAGCTCCCTCTCACCGAAATAGGTGGATGGAGCTTGTTTAAAGTTACTTATTTTATTCGTGGTTTTCTTCTTGTGAAGCTTCAGGATCTTCTGAGCTTTTTGGATTTGGATTATTATACTGATAATCCGAGCGATCTATCGGTTTATATCCTTCAGGTTTATAGAAGCGAAGTAGATCTTCATAAACCACTTTATCGGAAAGCTCTAAGCGTTTGTTCGCTTCCTTACTTACTTCTTCACATGCATTGTTTCCTTCTTCTACAGGTTGACCTGTTTCGTTATCGTAGCAGACTCCTTTAATTTCAGAGTACTTATCTGTAATGACATCACCATTACGGAAAGGTACGATTTGCTTGCGCTCTTCAGAAAGCAGGTCCTGACCGAAGCTTAGATAATCTTTTGTTTCTTCTCCGAGAAGGTGCATAATTGTAGGGCGAAGATCAATCTGTCCACCGTACGTATGGTTAACTCCACCTTCTGCACCAGAGTTAAGAATGAACAATGGTACCCGTTGCAGCTGAGCACTTTCATAGTTACCCACTTCTTTACCTAATACCTCAGACATCGCCTTATTATGGTTATCAGAAATTCCATAGTGATCACCATAAAGAACGATCATCGTATCTTCATATAGACCTTTTTCTTTTAAATCATTCACAAAGTCTTCCAATACCTGATCCATGTAATGAGACGTTTGGAAATATCGATCCACTACACCGTTACCTGTTTCACCCTGAGGGAAATTAGCATCTTCCTCATGACGGTCAAACGGGAAGTGATTGGATAACGTAATGAACTTTGTGTAGAATGGTTGTTTTAAGCTTTCCAGCATCGGAATTGAATCTTCAAAGAACGGCTTATCCTTTAATCCATAAGGAAGCTGTTCTTCTGGATTACTCATATCATAATACGTTGCATCGAAAAATTTGTCATACCCCATTGAACGGTACATCTCAGAACGGTTCCAGAATGTTTTGTAGTTACCGTGGAATACCGCTGACGTATATCCTTTTCCCTTTAGGATCGAAGGGGCTGATTGATACGTATTGTTAGCATGCGTCATGAATACAGCACCTTGAGGAAGAGGGAATAATGAGTTTTCAATAATGAACTCAGAATCAGATGTTTTCCCCTGTCCTGTTTGATGGAAGAAGTTATCAAAGTACATCGCTTCTTTACTATCCACTAGAGAGTTCAAGAATGGTGTAACTTCCTCTCCATTTAACTCTCTGCCAATCATAAATGTTTGCAGTGATTCCATAGAGATGTAGATAACGTTTTTCCCTTTTGCTTTACCAAAGTATTCAGGATTTGGGTCTACTTTATTTGCTTTTACGTAATTTTCAACTTCTGAAACTTCATTACTGTCGGCCATAGCACGCTTAGCAGACGTTTTAGAGTTTTGAACAATATCATAAAGCGTAAAGTTGTGAGTACCAAGATACTTCACCAGATAGTTACGGTCAAAACTTCGAGTCAATAATTCAGGACGATCAATGTTTGCTAACCCTAAGTTCAATAAGAACACAAGGACTGCAGATGTCATGACCGCAAATACTGAACGGAAACGCAATTTCTCCTGTGGCTTCACTTTCTTAAGAACCATTAATCCAATGATGATGAATAGATCTAAGAAATATAAAATATCGATTGGACTGATCAATTCAAGTGCACTGCCACCAAGACCGTTATTCGTTTTCGCCTGTAAAATAACAGGTACTGTAATAAAGTCATTAAAGAAGCGGTAGTACACGACGTTCGCGTATAGAACGAAGGACATTAACAAATTAATAACGATAAACGCAATATATCGTCCTTTGCCTTTCCAGAATAATGCGAAGGCAAAGAATAATAGGGCAGAACTTAATGGGTTAAAAAATAAAAGAAAATGCTGAAGCGCATTTTGTATTCCCAGGTTAAATTCAGCTAAATATACGGCATAGGTCTTAATCCAAAATAGTATAACGACTGTAAAGAAGAACGATAACTTCCCAGTACGCATATCATCAAACTGTCTTTTTAAGAAGTTCATGCTTCATCACCTTTTTTATTAGTATTTATTTAAATCATGTATGACTGAAAGTTTATTAAGAATTTGTTTAGCAAATGTAAATTCATTTGAATCAACAACGAGTATTATAACAAAAAATAATTTCATGTGTATAACATTTTGTTGAGATTCGTAACAAAAATATTTCATGAAAATTCGACATTCCGTATCAAACGAGGCAGGAAAGCTTGAGCTGTCAAGGCCTTGTTCATTTTGAACGATTCGTGAACGACCCATACTTTCCCAATCTTGTGGATATATATACTAGAAATGTTAATAGTGATTTAAGATTGTTTACTCAGTGTAAACTTATTCCCCGGAAATCTCTTATACAAACCTAAAGATACTATGAAATTTTTACCATATTCTATTATTATCGCATACCCTTCTACATTTTTACCTTTTCAAAATCAGCCTGTACCGGTGAACCTTTTCTTTCATTATAGGGGCGATAAGCCGCTTTGAATTTCTCTTTATAATATGAATGGCCGCTCGTTGTCTGGACATATCCCTCTATCATCAATGAAATTGATAGCATTGTGGCAGAAAAGAACAGAATCGGTGTCAGCGGAACCCACGGTGCTCCTTGAAGGTACCTGAAGGAGTCCCCGATCAGCCCCGACCATTCGTAGGTGATGGATCTTGGAGGGTCTTTGATCATTTGATAGTCCACATCGGTTCCCCCGAGGAACAGGGTCAGTAACCCTAAATGAATAAAGATGATCAGGGTCTGCATGAATTGCTGTCCAAGTACGATCACAAGCTTTTCTTTCAATCCGGGTAAAATATGTTTGAAAATGATCCGCCATTTTCCCGCTCCAAGTGTTTTCGCACTCATGATGAATTCCTGTTTGTAGAGCATAGAGACTTCGTTGCCAAACAAAACTGACAAAATGGGCACAATAAGGAAGGTCAAAATCAAGATTTCAATGATGAAGCGTTCAACGATCGAATTAGGAAACCCGCCAAATGGTTCCCACAGAATCGGTTCCAACAAAAAATAAGCAAGAATCGTTAAGGGGATGTAATGGAAGCAATCGATCCAGCCATTGATGTATTTCTTATACTTCACAAGAAATGTCCCTAGAATGAGTCCGATCGGGATCGCTAATAATACACGTAGAAAGGCAATCACTAAGGCGGTTAAAATCGTGTACTTTGCTCCGATGATGATTTTACCGAGCATATCAAGCCCCTGGGGGTCGGTTCCAAATGGGAATAGCCATTTAGGTGATATCGGGGAGGATTCCACGACAACACCTTCCACACTGATGAAATACAATCTTCTCACTTCATTCCCCCACACCAACGAATACATAAAACTGGACAGGAGCATGAGGGCAATAAACGTAAATCCGATAAGAAATAATGGATTTTCCCACACACTTTTCTTCATATTATATTTCCTCCCCCTTATTCGCTTTTTTAGAGAGAACGATTTCTCCCACTGTGTAGAAGACAAACAAAGGAATGAAAATGGAAAGAACTGCAATGGTAAACATTTTCGGCTGCAACGTCGACATTAAGAAGCGGGTTATTCCTGCTATATTGAATAGCAGCTCCAGCACAAATAGATTAGAGAGCATAAACCAGATGGTCTTTTTTGATTGAAAGAACACGGAGATAACCGCATTCCTTAAAATATGAAAGGTTACTATCACCAGTTTACCGAGTCCAATGGATTGTGCCAATGTGACATAGTCTTTTCTTTCTTCATTCTCAAAAGAAAGGATAGACATCCTGAACAACTGAACTGTGGGCAGAATCGCCAATACCAGAACCGGCAGAAGAAAGGCCCGTTCCATATCAACTGAAGCAATTTCAAAAAACAGTATCCCCGTTTGTTTATAAAGAAAGAGGACAAGTAATTGAGCACTCAGGATAACCAGTACATCCGGAACGGATTCGAATAGATAAAACATAAACTTGATTCGATTCCGGTTTTTTTTGGAAAACAACATGGTGAGGATCGTGAGGAGAATACTTAAGAAGCTGGCCAGAAGAAAGGCAGAAAACAACACGAGTAACGAATAAGTGATCGGCTCCCACAAATAAGGAAACAAGTCGCGTTCCTTTTGGCCACCGATAATGACATATGTTAAATCCCCCGGGTGAAACAGGGCAGACACGATTCCTTTAATGGATTGCCAATACGCCTGCAACCTTAATTCACGATGACCTATGCCGGAAAGGAGAATGGGCAGTCCGCCTATAAAAATAATGCCTACGATTGATAAGAAGAATTTAAGTAAAATACCGCCAATACTCCTCAATGGATTGTCCTCCTGTTGGATTATTATTTTTAATAGTATCATAGATCACCGGTGTTTATACATATTTTTCCTATTAATGAAAACAAAAAATGACCGAAATCCTTTAAAGGACTCCGGTCATTTAAGATTTAGACTTTGGAAAAGAACACAAACTTTGGTTTTATAAGCTTTTGCTATTGAATGATTCTGCGGGCAGTTACGTAATTTTCTTGATACCAGCTTCTATCCAGGTTTCGCTTAACTACGCCCACGCTCTTGCCGGCAGACATGATTACTTCATTGTTGCCTACGTAGATCGCGGTGTTAACAATTTTTCCATTACTTGAAGAATTCGAGAAGAACACTAAGTCGCCTTTCTCCAATTGGGATTTGCTGACGCTTTGGCCTTTTGTCGCTTGACCTGCTGCAGTTTTATCCTGAAGATCGATTCCGTTCTGTTTAAATACATAATAAGCAAGTCCCGCACTGTTGAAGCTCATTGTACTTTCATCATAAGAATACCCATACTGAGCTTTTCCCATTAAATCTTCTGCCAGGCTTGATACTTCTGTGCCTTTATCTTGAGCAGGGGCAGGCTTGTCTTCCGTGTTCTCTGGTTTTTCCTCAGGTTGAACATCCGTTTCTGGTTCAGGTTTTTCCTGAGGGGCAGTAGGTGTCTGTCCATCCGGTTGAGATTCCACTGAAGGTGCTTCAGGTTCTGTCGTTTCAGGTTGATCTTCTGTATCAGCCGCTTTCACATCAATCACCCGGCGCGCTGTAACATAATGTTCGTCGTAGTAGCCATTAAGAATAACACTTTTCTTGATTCCTGATTGAGAACCGGCAGCGTGGACGATTTGATCATTCCCCGCATAAACACCTACATGAACAATCTTTCCGTTACTTGAATTATTTGAAAGGAACACAAGGTCACCCTTTTGAAGGTCTTGACGTTTAACCGGTTCACCCAGTTTTGATTGTTCACTGGCTGTTTTTGATTTCAGGTCGATTCCTACTTGTTTAAACGAATAATAAGTCATTCCTGCACCATTGAAGGTCAAAGTTTCTTCATTATAAGGCGTGCCGTAGGATGCTTTTCCAATTAATCCTTCCGCAATTTCAACTACCTTTTCCCCAGTTGAGGAAGCTGCTTGATCAAACATAAAGGAAGGAAGTACACGGCGTGCTGTTTTATAGTTTTTCTGATAATATTCTTTTCCGTCTAAGTCGGAGATAAGAATATCATTCTCTTCGTCTGCCATATGAATGATCTTGTTATCGCCTATATATATTCCATTATGAGTCACGGGATCATTATCATTCGGATTTGAGTCAAAGAAAACAATGTCTCCCTTTTGTAGCTGATCCTTTGGTACATACTCACCTAATTGAGCCTGTACGTTTGTATCCCTTGTTGCAAGGTCGATACCGTTCTGTTTGAAGGCATAGTAAATGAACCCACTGCAGCCAAATTGATGTGGCGGGTTATAAACATACCTTTCGTATGTCGCTTTGCCTATTAAACTCTTTGCAGTCGATATGATATTATCAGCTTTCTGCTCTACCTCAGCTTGTTGGGGAGCTGTTGCTGCATTTGCTTGCTGCACTAGCGGAATAGACACAGAGCTGAACGTCAAAGCAACTGTGCAAACCGCTGTTGTCATTAATTTCTTCATGTTTCTACCTCCTGTGAATAAAGTGAAATTTTCTAATAATTAACCACAGAAAGTATAACATTGATTTTCACCCGAAAATGGATGTAATAATTGCCAAGGATGCTTAGTCATACATGCAGGGGTAAGTGAATGGGTCTTTATTCCCACCTGTTTATTCTTTCATTTTAAAAGACTTTGCAAGCCCTATTAATTCTGTGTCCATCATAGAACCCTTAACTAAAAGAATGGTTTTTTCATCTAGCAGATTTTCGACATATTCCTTTACAAGAGCTGTTGAAGCTGTTGTGAACACCTTTCCTTTAAACCCATATTTTTTTGCCTGATCTGCTAAATGCTTTGTATTTTCCCCCACCGCAATTAAGATATCGATTTTTGTAGATGCAATTAATTTTCCTAAATCATGATAAATTCCCCTTACATGACTTCCTAAATAGGCAATATCACCTAATAATAAAGCGTTTGTTTTATTATTTCCCAGAGTTTCCAATACTTGAATGGCTGCTGCGACTGATGTTGGGTTTGAGCTCCACGTGTCATCGATGATCACAGAGGCATTGATGCCCTCTTCAACCTGGAGATGCCGTTCCAGATTTTCAAAAGCCCTCAATCGTATCACTGCCTTCTTAAGGTTCAACCCGATTTTATGGGCTGCCGCAAGAGCAAACAGTGCATTGTAAATCTGATGCTCACCATATCCCGGTAAATAGGTTCTATAAGTCTTCTCTTTATGGTGCAAAGTAAATGACATTCCGTTCTTTTTGTAAACAATATCACTTGCCCTATAATCAGCACTTTCACTTGTTCCACAATAAATGATATCGCCGGTGAAACCTGTGAGAGATATTTTTTTTGTGTTTTCATCCTCGCTGTTTAGGATAAGAGTACCACCTTTCCTGACTCCTGATACGATCTCGGATTTTGCTTTAATATATCCGTTTAACGTCCTGCACTTATCCAGATGATCGACACCGATCGTCGTAATGATTCCAATCGTGGGCTGAAACACCTTGCAATGATAGTGAAGATTGCCCGGACCGTTCAGACCCGTTTCAAACACGGCAGCATCTGTATTTTCATCGATTCGCATTAGATATTGGAAGGATTTCCTGGTGGCATTCCTGCTTCTGATGGTGGATTGAATGGAATATGTGGAGGATAAAAGGTGGGAAAGCATTTCTTTGGTAGTGGTTTTTCCACAAGTACCAGTAACCGCGACGATCGGCAGTTCAAATAATTGCCGGTAATACCGGGTAAAAGCCCAGAAGGCGTCATCCGCATCTTGGACCCTTATCATACCGGCAGCTTCTATATCCTTCATTTCTTCATCGCTTTTATCGGTTACGATGACATAAGGCGAATATCTTTTCACCTTATCACTGTGAAAGGCTTTGCGCTTCTTCAAAAAAATTAACGTATGTTTCTCTTTTATTCTGTGTAAATGTGAAACCATTGCATCCTTCACGACGAAATTTTCATCCCCGTATACGACCTCTCCGTTCATCACACCTATCAATTCTTTCAGTGGCAGAGGTTTCATTGTCTCACTCCTGTCCTAATGTTATCGTTCATCATGCTGCTTCCTTTCCATTTCACCTTTCTTGATAATATGTTCTTTAAGTTCCATTAGATCATTATCTGTATTTGAACACTTAAACAAACATAAACTATCAGGTGATAATAATGAGATGACCTTTTGATACACGTCTTGAATATCTAAATATGAGTATACTTGGATATGCGTGTTTTTTTCTTCTACTCTATCAGCGACTTTTTTAGAGTTCTGTCCATAGGTAATGAGAACATCTATGTTTTGCTCCGAAATCATCTCCCCAACTTCTAAATGCGTTTTTGTCGTGTGATCTCCCAACCTGCCGATATCGCCGATCAATACGATCTTTTTCCGGTTGTACGCAATGGATTGCAGGACTTTCAATGCCTCTTTTAATGCTCCGGGAGTTAAACTCCATGAATCATCAATGATGATAGAATCCTTGATCCCCTGCTTCACTTGTAAGTGTTTCTCCAGTACATTAAACGATTGCAGTGCAAGGATGGCATTGGTAATATCCACACCCACATTCAGTACAGCACCGATCGCTGCCATTGCATTATAAGCCTGGTGCTCGCCGAGACAAGGCAGAACCACGGAATATTGTTTATAATCATATGTCATCGTGAACTTGGTTTGACTTGAATCCATTTTAATATCAGTAGCTCTCAAATCTGTCCCTGCGGATTTCCCAAAGGAAACCAGCTTCCCTTTATAGTCTTTTAGTGGAAGTGTTGCTATATTTTCATCGTCTCCATTTACAAGTAAAGTGCCTTTGTTCTTTAAACCTTCAATGATTTCTCCCTTTGCCAAAACATAATTTTCTAATGTTTTACATTTATCCAAATGAAAGATTCCTATGTTCGTGATAATTCCGATGGTAGGCTGGAAAATATCACAATGATATCGAAGATTCCCGGGAGCCCCCAAGCCTGTTTCGAATACACCCACTTCTGTATCCTCATCGATTCCCATCAGATATTCGAAGGACTTCCTTGGCGCATTTCTGCTTCTTACAGTGGACTGAACGGAATACTGCTTTTTTAAAATATGAACAATCATATCTTTAGTCGTTGTTTTACCATCGGTTCCAGTAATGGCAATAACGGGTATATTGAATAAGCTTCTATAATATTCAGCAAATGCAAATATGGCTTTTCTGATATTTTCCACCTCAATCACCGCAAAGGCTTCCTGATATTTCTCCCTGCTATTCCTCGCATCACTAATGATGACAAAGGGTTCCAGGTGTTGTATTTTCTCATAGTTGAATGGCTGCCTTCTATCTAAAAAGATCATTGTGTGGCTCTGAATGATGGGATGGAGATGATAAATGACTGCATCTTTCACCACTACATCCTTTGAACCATGAACCAAGCGCCCTCCCACCACCTCTATTACTTCCTTTAGCTGTAAACGTTTCACCGTTCACCCCTCCCTTTTCAATTCTTACTCAGATTCCATCAAGCGTTTTCTTAATCTCATCAAGGGTCTACTACCGGCCCGGCACTTCACCAGCACATATGTGTCTTCATCCAGATGATTCAAAATCGTTTTGTCCATCCCTTTTATACTGGTAAAAGGATGCACGATGATATCCTGACTCTCCCTTGCTGCCTGCTCCGCTATATACTGCGCTTTCTTTCCATACGTGATCAGGACATCTATTCCACATTCCACCACGTATTTTCCGATTTGCTTGTGTACATCCTTTGACTCTGCGCCAAGCCTCTCGATATTTCCGAGAAGAGCAACCCGTTTCTTACCTTTTCCTATAATAGAAAGTGTTTTAATGGCTTCCCTTAAAGAGGTAGGGTTGACGTTCCAAGTATCATCGATGATGGTTGACCCGTTCCGTCCTTTACACAGTTCAAAGTGTCTTTCTATATTTTTAAAGCTACTTAACCTTCTGATTCCCGTTTCAATGTCTTCCCCGAGTTCCATCGCTGCCCGTAAAGCAGCCAATCCATTGTAGACGTGATGCTCTCCGATTTCAGGGATAAAGGCAGGGTATTCTTTGCCGTTTGCTTGTAAGATGAAACGGGTTCCTTCTTCACTGATGGATATTGAGGTTCCCCTGAAGTCGGAATGCTTATGGATACTGAAATAATGAACGGTTCCTTTATACTCCTCCAAGCTGATTTTAGAAATGTTCGGATCATCTGCATTTAAGAGTAGCGTTCCTTTGTTCTGCAGTCCTTCAAGCATTTCCGCTTTAGCTGCAAGGTATCCTTCAAAGGTCTTGCAACGATCAAGATGGTAACTTCCGATGTTGGTAATGACCCCGATGTCCGGTTGATAAACCTTACAGTGATACCGTAGATCACCCGGTCCGCCCAAGCCTGTTTCGAATATACCGAAGTCTGTGCTTTCATTTATCTTCATCAGGTATTCAAAAGACCTATGGGGGGCGTTATCATTCCACTCCGTTGAAGTGACAGAATGATTCTCCTCCATAATATGTGTGAGCATCTCCCGGGTCGTTGTTTTCCCGCATGTCCCCGTGATGGCAACAATCGGGAGTGAGCATATTTTCCGGTAGTCTGTTACAAACTTCATAAAGGCTTCTCTTACATTTCCTACTTGAATGATGGTCAATCCCTCATCCCCGTTTACAGCATCTTGGTCATGATCTGTTATCACGGCACAAGGAGCATTTCTTAGCATTCTCTTCCATTTTTTCTCACTGATCGCCTTCCTTTTATCCATGAAAACCAGTGTATGACTCTTCTTTAACTTATGCTGATGGAATATTATCGCATCATGGATGTCCATATTTTCAGAACCACTTACCAGCCTTCCATTTAACAGCCTTCTGATATCCGTTAATTTCAGCGTAATCATTTCGTTCCTCCTGCTCATCTAGTAATCTAATCTACAAACATCAAAACATCTGTATATTTCCTTGACCTGCTTTCTGTTTTCTTAAAACCGTAAGATAAGAAGCACTCTAAAGACATTTTCGTACAGGAAGCTTTAATCTTTCTCACATTGAATTTCTTCACGTAGTTCAATCTCGTTTCAAAAAGTTTTCGATAGATGCCCCTCCGTCTGTACTCCCCCCGTACATAATCACTTTTAAATACCGCCTTTCCATGCTTCTCTCTTATATAACAAGAAACAAAGCCAGCCATCTCTCCATCCACTATTGCACAAAACCACACAGATCCCGGTACGTCATTAACCCTCATTCCATCTTTACCAGCAAGTAGAATGAGAGGCTCCAGCTCCTTAAATGTGGATTTCTCAATCGATATATTCATGGGAATCACCTCTCTTAATCTGTTAACCCTCTTCTATGTATTAATATATGTACAAGTTTTCACTGAGGAAACGGCTAAAGGCTATTTATATAAGGCTGTTACCACAAGATGGCTTTTCCTAGTGGTTGTCAAGAAATCGGGTGAGTGGAAAAGCGGGTGAGGTTCAGAAAGTCATCCGGCAGTTAAAATGCATCATTTTGTCCTAAAGGGACACTTGTCCATAGCAGAATTGCCTCCTCTTGAATTAACTATAGAAAGGAGGCTATGACTACATGGGAAGTACTATACTTTCTTATAAAAAACTAGAAGCATTAATAGAGAAGAAAACGAAACAATGTCCATTCCTTTCCCTCTCCTCAATCGGCAAATCCATTGAAGGGCGGGACATTTGGTGTGTTACGATCCAAAAGCCTTCCGATTCCGGAACAAAAATAGTTCAAACAAGGAAGAGCTCTTTAGGGGGACGCAAGAAAACTCCAATCGTCATTACCGCTTCCATTCATGGACATGAAGCCACCGGATCGACAGCTTTACTTCGTTTTTTGAATAAGATTCAAAAAGATGGCGATAGCACGAAATGGCTGGATGATTTGATTATATTTTGTGTCATTTGCTGTAATCCCGACGGATATGTGCATAAGACACGCTATAATGCAGAGGGCTTTGATATAAACAGGGATTTCATTACACAATCACAGCCTGAAACAGAGAGCATCGTCAATCTCATTGTGAAAGAAAATCCTGCCGTCGTTTTGGACTTGCATGGGTATGTATGGAAAAAACCCTCTCACATTGGATTGATTGAACCCTGTACCCCACCCCACAACCCGGCTTATGAATATGATTTATATCTGAAGGGCGCACTGCCCCTTGCCCAGCTCATGGAAGACTTTCTAATTGCAGAAAAAGAAACGTTTTCTTCCAAGAGGTTTAAGTCGTTAAAAGGGACATTCATTCCTTACCGTGATGGAAAAGGTGGATGGGATGACTATAGTCCATATTGCTGTTCGATGTATTCGATGCTGCATGGTGCGATTGGGATTACCATTGAATCACCGAGCCGTTCAGAGGATGGCATCACCTGGCTTCTTTTAGCTCTTTCAGCTGCTCTTACCCATATTTCAAAGCACAAAGAGGAACTAAACAAAAATCAGGCTGCCTTTTTCAAGCGTGGAATCAAGAATGTTCATCCCACTCACTCACCGGACTATTTTCCAAAATACTACGTACTGACAGAAAAGAACGAACGCCATTCAGAGTTCAGGAAACTAACGCGACATCTCCAGAAGAATGGAATAAAGCTGTACTCCTCTACGAAAGATTTCACGTATGAAGGACATTCATTTTCAGCAGGCACAACCATTGTCCCCATGAATCAAGCACGTGCGAATATAGCTTACTGTTTCCTCACGAAAGGGGAAGATCTCTCATCAGGATCTGAAAGAATATCTGAATTTTGTTCCTGGAGTCTTCCATTAAGCTGGGGGGTCAACTGTCACCCTGTATTTGAAAAGGTAGATGCAGGCATGAAACCCTTCAAATATTTAGAAAAAGACTCTAAACCTGAAGAAAAAAGGGCAGGTGCACCTGTTTCTGTAGGTATTCTCATAGATGATGGCCTTTTTCATAAAAAGGCTCATTCAGGGCTGAAGCTTGCCCTGCAGCAAATGAATATCCCATTCCAGGAATTTAGAGCGAAGGATTTAACTTCAGAAAAAGCATTATCCTCTGTGAATGTTCTTATTTACAACGGGTATGAGCACTTATTTTATCCTCCATCAAACATAAGAAGCATTTACCGCGATTTCGTACTCGATTCCCCCGCTCAACAGGAAGCCTGCCGGAATAACCTTCATGCCTTTGTAAAAAAGGGTGGAAAAGTGATCGGAATAGGCGCAGGTGCTTCTAAGGCCTTAACCTCTATTCTTGAGCTGAGTGAAGCTGAGGTTCATTCTGGCGGCTGGAATAAAAATGCATTATTGCAGATCCACTATGAGAACCATCCCATAACCAAAGGATATCACGCTGAAGATACCGGTTTTGTATACCGGCCAGCCTGGTTTACGAACACCGACAATATGAAGGTGGTCGCAATTTTTAAGAATAATCCTGATTCGTTACTTGCAGGCTACTGGCCTGACTATGATCAAGCACAAGGAAAGGCTGCCATCATCGCAAGCCTTTCGGGAAATGTCATTCTCTTTGGGTTGGAGATTTGCTTCAGGGGACACACAAGTTATCTCTATAGACTTTTATGGAATGCCATTTATTCATGAGTTGAACGATATAAAAAAGGCGATATACCTAATCACAAGTGTCGTTCCCCCAACGGGACGTCCATCATTTACTAGTAAGGAAGAAGATATTTTAAAGGAGGTTAGTCAATTGATTCGAATTGGAATGCTGCACCACCGAAAGCATCCTGATAGTGTTATTAAATCATACGCTTATGCAGCTGTTGCCAAGGCAGAAGGAACGCAGATGGTCTATTTTTCTCCAGGGGGAGTAGATTTTATAACGAAAACCATTTCCGGATTTGAATATAAAGACGGAAAGTGGGTGGAAGGAATCTTTCCGTTTCCTGATGTTATCTATAACACAGGAAGCCCTGAAAAGCTTGCTAAATCCAATGACGTCATTCAGAAGCTGAAGAAGACTATTCCATTTACCACCCATTCGATCGGCAACAAAATGGCGGTTTATAAACGACTGAAGGAAGCTGGAGAGTTCACACAATATTTGATTCCATCAGAAGTAGTAAGAGGGACGAATCACTTCTTTTCTTTTTTGGAAGCTTATCGGAAGATTGTCTTTAAACCTGTAAACGGGCGTAAAGGTATATCTATTATTTATATTGAACGTGTCGGAAATGACTTTAGAGTGTTACTGAACACGGACGATTTTCTTTTTTCCTATGATGAATTAAAAGTATTTGTTTCAGATCATATTCAAGAAGAGGAATTTCTCGTCCAGCCTTATATCAATTGCCGGACAAAAGATGGAAGCGTATTTGACTTTCGGCTTCACGTTCAAAAAGACGGTGATGGAAAATGGGTCATTACCTCCATCTATCCGAGGATCGGCGCACCGGGAACGATTGTCTCAAACATTAACAACGGCGGTTCGATGAATTATCTGGTTCCTTTTTTGAAGCAGGAATATGGAGATCATGATTACTTTAACATTAAGCGCTATCTAGAAAACTTTTCTTTGCTCCTTGCCCGGCATTTGGACGAATTGCAAAAGGAACGTTATTCAGAAAGTATTGATGAGCTTGGAATTGATGTTGCTTTGGATGACCTGGGGAAAATATGGATCTATGAAGTGAACTGGAGACCAGGATGTCCCCCGACCTTTTATCTTGAGATGGATGTTGTCAAAAACACCATACAATACTGCATCTATTTAGCCAAGGAAAAATCCAAGTAAATAATGAAAGGAGGATTACTATGGATAAAGATTTCTCCGTTGAAAGACCGATCATTGCTGTAACCGGAAGCTCAGGCAAAACAACTACCAAATCATTCATCGCGTCTATTCTCAGAACCCGCTGGATTATCTTCGAATCCAGTGATTATTGGAACCGGACCGACCATACAGAAAAGCACCAGGATGAAATCAACTTCATTCACCGGGCTATTGTACTTGAGTATGGAATGGCGTTTCCCGGCGTAATCCAAAAGCATTGCAAGATAATCCAGCCTAACATAGGAGCGATCACCAATATCGGTACTGCCCATATTGGCAACTTCAATGGCGATATCAGAGGAATAGCTGCTGCTAAATCGGAGCTTATTAAGGGAATGGATCGTGATGGACATTTATTCTTAAATGGAGATGACAAGAATTCAAAGCTTCTTCACACTAAGAATTTCACAGGAGTACTGAAGAAGGTCAGCATTCATTCCCCATCAGATTACCAGGCAAAGAATCTGCGCTACAGCGTGGAAGGTATCAGCTTTGACCTAAAGCTTTCTGGTAAATCACATACCTTTTCCATCCCATACCATGGAGAATTTTATGTTTACAATGCCCTTCTCGCCATCGCCATTTCGGACCTTCTCGGCTTTAAGCCTGAAGAAATTAAACAAGGATTGAATGAAGTTAAGAAGCCAAAGCACAGGCTTGATGTTATGCAGCTGAAAAGCAATATCACGCTGATTGATGATACAGTCCATGCTTTCCCTGATGCCATGAAAGGAGCACTCAACGTACTTACGAAATTGGAGGGTGAAAAGAAAGTGGCAGTTCTGGGAAGTATGGCAGGCTTTGGAGACAAACATGAAGCCGTTCACAAAGAAATAGGAAGATACGTCGCTGAGAAAAAGATTGATTACCTCTTTACCTATGGCAACCTCTCCAAAAATATTGGAGCCGGCGCAAGAGAAGCTGGCATGAACAAGCAGAGAATCTTTCACTTTAACCGACATTATATGAATGAATTAAATGCGAAACTAGAAAAAATCATCCAACCAAACTGGACGATTCTGATTAAAGGAGCAAGCGGCCTTGAGATGGTGGATACGGTGGAATATTGCAAAAAGATTTTTGGTTAACAGCCTACGGATTAAACACCATCTGAAGAGAAAAATTCATATAAAAATGATACGCCTTGTTTAAAGCTGCAAAAGCTTAAACAAGGCGTTTTCTTTACTAGGTAAACATTTTTTGACTTATACGTGAAAAAAGGGAGGAAAATGCACACCCTCCCTTTTTCTTATTGAATGACCGTTGTAATCTTTTCTTTCGGAGACTCTTTAATCCAAAACTGAATTTCTGCAGCTGCTTTCTTCGCGTTCGCCTCAGCTTCTATTGCTGTATTTCCAACAGCGGTTACATAAGCGTACCGGTGTCCCATAGACAAGGGCGGTGTAATCACTGATCCTTTACGGGGCTTGACATAAACTTCTACTACCCCCTGGGAGGCAAGGGCTTTTCTTTTTCCTGTAACTTTCTCGAGTGTCCCTTTTTTCTCCACCGTGACGTACTGCATGTACACATTCTTTTGAAACTTAGGCGTTAAATTTGGATCATTCCCCAGCGCCATTTTCAACATTTCTTCAACCAGATTGATTCCATAGGCTGCTTTGATCATATTATTCATTCCGGCACCTGAAATACGTGCATTTATTTCAATCAACTTCCACTGATTTCCTTTGCGGCGAAGCTCTAAGTGACAAGGTCCGGTCTCGAGCCCATGCTTGGCAACGATCTCGTTTATCGCTTTCATCAGACCATTTGAAAATCTTACCCCTGGATTCAGTAATAATTTATAACCCATCACGATAAAGCGTCTATTATACTGAATATCCTGTTTGATGATTGCCATAATATGAACCTTTCCTTTGTGAACCACCACTTCCACCAGATACTGAGGTTCCGGAAGGTATTCTTCTATTAATATCGGCTGATTTTCATAAAGGGTACTCAACGTATTATACCGCTTCCGATACTCTATTAGATTTCCAACCTTGTACACATCTTTAGAGCCGGTAGATTTTGGGGATTTCATGACCAAAGGAAACTTATTCTTGATTTTCGGTTCTAACTCCTTACATTCTGCCTTTGTTACAACCGTCCAATATTCTGGAGTTACTGATGAGTTCTTCAGCAGTTCCCGTGATTGAATTTTATTTTGAATATTTTTCATTCCTTCAGTTGAAAAATGATTTAACTTAAATTGATCGGCAAGTGTACATGCTGTGTAGCTATGAGGATCGACATAGCTCACAATAGCGGAAACTTCTATCCCTTTCAAAATCAGGGCTTTTACTTCCTTTTGCAGCACATTCATATCACTGAGATCACATAATTTCATAAAATGGACATCGGGAAATTCCTCCCGCTTCGCCATAAAGTTAGGTCTTTCAGTGAACAGGACGGTATAAAATCCAAGTCTGTCTGCCGTCTTAATTGCTTCCCTGCTTGAACCTGACTTAGTGGTTTCTATAAAAATGATAGACTTCATTCAAGGTACGCTCCTTCATTTATCATATTCTCTTTCAAAGCTCAGGATGGGTACGAGCATTGCATTACTGTACAGTTTATTCTGTTGATACTTCGGGGGTGTAGGCTGATTCAATGATGATATCCCTAAATATTAAATATATGTAAAGAGTCGATTCCCCTCTATTCACCCTATCCTTGCAGGTGGTAGTCAAGCTGCTTCTTTATTTAAACAGGAGTCTAGCAAATTCTCGTCCAATTATCTGTTTTCACCTTTAGTTGCCCATACTTATCAAAAAACAGCTCATATACTGAGTAGAGACTAAACACATAAAGGAGCTGCTTTCCCCCATGAATGAATACATCATCTATATAGGCACAAACCAATCAGGCTCCCCACGGGACGGTATTGAAGCAGGAAAAAAATTGGGCTACTCCACTATTCTATTTACTAACCGCAGGAAGTTTATAAGAGAAAGAGAACTCTTTCAGGATGTCGACGAAATGTACGAAGTAGATTTAAGGCATGAAGAAGAAATCAGGAGAGAGATATCTACACTTCAGCAGGAAGGAAAGAAAATTGCGTGCATAATCAGTTTTCTCGATTCTTACGTTTATGTAGCAGCCCGGCTGTCTAATGAATTCTGTGGAACCGACATTTCCTTGGAACCGATTGCTGATTGTATGGATAAAACAGTGCTCCGAACGAAACTGACCGGAAAAGAATATTCTTCTGATTTCATTAAAATGGATCCTCCCTTTTCTAAAGATGGTGTAAAGACCTTCTCCTATCCTATTGTATTAAAATCACCCGTTTCTAACGGGTCAAAGGATGTCCTTCTCATTCGTAATCAAGATGAGCTGACTGCAGGCATAAAAAAATTAAAGCGAAAAAAACCTCCAAGTCTTCTTGTAGAAGAATACTTAGAGGGACCTCAATACTTAATAGAAGTGGTCATCAAAGAACGCAAGCCCGTGGTCACAGTGGTCGTCAAACAGCAAATCGACTATCATAAACGATTCATTGTCACCGGGTATAGTGTTTCACCCGTATACCATCATCCGGTACTAGTCAGAAAGGTTGGAGAGATTGTCAATGACCTTGGTTTTGTTAACGGAAGCTGTCATTTAGAAATGCGGCTGGTGAAGAATAAATGGAAACTCATTGAAGTCAACCCTCGAATCTCCGGGGGAGCAATGAACAAAATGATAGTAGAAGCCTATGGACTGAGCATAGTGGAGGAAACGTTAAGGGTATATCTTAGTAAACCTCATCATATCGAACGCAAATGGGAAAAACATATCTACACCTACTACATGACTGTCAACAAAACTGGCAAGCTGTTAAAAGTGATTGGAAAAAACATGGCAGAACAACAAGAAGGCATCATTGAAGTATATATAAAACCCAAAAATGGAAAAACACTTCGCCCTCCAACTTCCATGGGGCATCGTTATGGGTATGTTATGGCGAGCGGGGAGTCCGTGCAGGAATCAGAGAGGCGTGCAAAAGATGCCTCTAAAGACATTCAATTTTATTTAGAATCAATCTAAACCGTTATATATGCACTACACCACTTTTCCAGACCAAAATACACTAATGATAAGAGACAGGTGAAAGGAGGATTTGAGGCGATGATTTGTCATCATGATAGCTGTATATGCGAAACCCTGAATGAATTATTACTGGAACAATTCCAATTGGCCACTCAGAAATTTAAGTTCATTTGTGAATACGACAAGGTAGACACCATTCCATTTATACTATACACAAAGGAAGATAGCGAGCCGTTTCGAGCACACCTCCACACCAACTGCACCATATTCTTTAAGCTCATCGATATAGATGATGGCTGTGCAACACTGAGTCTACTGGTCGGAATGGATATAGACGGATACATTACCGACGATGTCGATGAAATATTTGCCCTATATCAAACCGACAAATGTATCAGCATCGACTGCAACTGTTTTCTCGGAATTCAGCCCCTTCCTCCGAAATTAGTCAACCGGAAACTTCCGGATATCGAGGAGCGGGGAATGGAGTTTGATCGGGAGTGCGATGATAAGTAAGGATAGGGGTTGAATCTAATTTTTTGGGTTTTGCTCTTTTTAAGGGTGACTAGAGCCAATTCAAGGACTCCAATCACCCTAAATCCATTAAACGCGGGACAATCTGTTCAATACAAACTCCTCAACTACTTCTGCTACACCATCTGCCATATTAGAAGCTGTAACAAAATCAGCTTTCTCTCTAATATCCTCAGGAGCATTTCCCATCGCAACGCCAAGACCGGCGAATTCAATCATGGTAAGGTCGTTATAGCTGTCTCCGATGGCAATGACCTCTTCTGCTTTTATGCCCATTGGCTTGATCAGGTAGTCAAGGCTCGCCCCTTTCGTCACGCCCATCTGCGTAAACTCCAGGAAGAATGGCTTGGAGCGCATCACACTCAATTCACCTTCCAGTTCGGCTTGAAGCTTTTTCTCGACGTCTACCAATCGACCGGCTTCTTTTAACATGAGTGCCTTTACAACAGGCTCCTGAATCGCTTCTTTAAAGTTTGGAACGACCTTTACAGGCAGCCCTGTCAGTTCACTTTCAATAGAAGCAAATTCACTTGGTTCTTCTACAATAATCGCATCATCAGCATATGTCAGAATGCCAACCTCTTCCCGTTTACTCAAATCGTATAAGCGATGAACGGTTTCAGCTGATAATGTTCGACTGTATTTCTCTTCGTTTATCTTGCAATCTATTATTTTCGATCCATTGAAAGAAAGAATATAGCTTCCATATTGGTCAAGCTTCAGTTCTTTTGCAACCCATCTCATTCCAAACGTTGGACGGCCGGATGCCAGAACAACTTTCACTCCCGCTTCCTGTGCCAGGAGCAAAGCATCTTTTGTACGCTTTGAAATCGTTTGGTCATCTCGTAATAATGTATCATCTAAGTCCAGTACAATCATTTTATAATTCATCATGAAAAATCCTTTCAGGAAATCTGATTTATATTATCTTACTATAACATCTATCTAGTAGTATGAAAAAGAAAATAGACTACCGTATCGGCAGTCTATTTCAAGTTTACATGGTCCAGATCCCATTTTCTAATGGTAAATCGAGCCTGATTTGAGGCTCTGAAATGTACAGTATCGTTATTTGGTGATGGATAGAATCGGGCTGTAAACGTTTCTTCTCCTTCATTTATAAATACTTCAATAGAGGAAGTGTCTACAAACACCCTCAACGAATCCAAATTCACCACTTTACATTGCCTCTTCTCTACCACTCCATTTACATAGCTTTTGCGCTCAAGAGTCACCATCTTTTCCCCGACAGAATAAATGAGTCTGCATCCATCTCCAATGGAAAGATCAAACCACCCTTCAGAAAAAGACAGATCCCTGATCTCCATTTCAAACGCTTTTCCATTTACACCATTGAGTTCCCGGCTTTCTTTATCCAATACAACCTTGTGTTCTATAGCTTCTCCTGCTCTTAAATCCCGTAATTCTTCAAGGGGAACTTGTCTCACTTTACCGTTCACAAACTTTAACTCCCGAGGCAGAGTCATTGCATGAAGCCATTTATGTTCAATGGTGGGATGATCCTGTTCATTTTGATCAGGTACACTCATCCAGGCAAATAGGATACGGCGTCCTTTGTCATCGACTGTCGTTTGTGGAGCATAGAAGTCAAAGCCGCGGTCCAATTCCCCGAAATTCCCATGTTTAAACGTTCCTGTAGCTGAATCAAACTGACCGGCAACATAGCCTGCCTGATATACATTCTGATACTTCATTCCAGAAGCTTCAATTCCCTGCGGGGAGAAAATTAGGATGTCCTGATTTCCTAACTTAAAAAGGTCTGGACATTCAAACATATAACCGAAATTGGCAAGTTCTCCCTGCCCTCCGCCGGTAAGAACACCCCGATACTCCCAATCAAGGAGATCCTCCGATTGCAATAAAGCGACAGCCCCCTTTAACTCTGTTGTCTGTGCACCTACGACCATAAAATACGTTCCATCTTGTTCCCACACCTTGGGATCGCGAAAATGGGCTGTAAATCCTTCCGGTAAGTGAACGACAGGGCCCTTCTTGTCAAAATGAATGCTGTCTTCTGAGAGAGCTAAGCACTGATAAGATTCCCGATTCCCTTCCTCGTCCTTTACGTTCCCTGTATAGTACGCATAGATTTTCCCGTCATGCTCTATGGCACTTCCGGAATAACAACCATTTTTCTCATACCATTCTGCCGGCGTGAGGGCGATGTCTTCATGCGTCCAGTTCACTAAGTCCCTTGACGAGTAATGCCCCCAAAACTTTGCACCATGTCCGGTTTTAAAAGGCATCCACTGATAATAGAGATGATAGACCCCTTTGAATTGGATGAATCCGTTTGGGTCATTCAAAAGCCCTACAGGCGGCATGAGGTGATAATGAAGGCGGTATGGATCCTGCTCTACAACACCCTTGTGCTTTTCCATTTCTTCATAGGCTGTTTGTCGCAATTGTTCATCTCTGGTCATCAAGCTTCCCCCCTCTTCAGATGATGGTTTACTTCCTTTAAGGAAGGCAAAGCAGTCATTGCCCCTTTGGTTGAGGCAGCAAGTGCACCGGACACGGCTGCAAACTGAGCCATTCGTGCTGCTTCTTCAATTGATAAAGATTCAATATCCCCAGTGTATTCATGTACTGAATAGAGGATCCCGGATACAAACGCATCCCCTGCCCCTGTTGTATCCACTGCTTTCACCTTCATGGCAGGTACATACTGCCGAGCATCTCCTACGTACACAAAGCTTCCTTCTGCCCCCATCGTGATAATCAAGAAAGGAATATTGTATGCTTTCAGTTTGGCTGCCCCTGCTTCAATCTTCTTTTCACCAGTGATAAATTCCAGTTCCTCCTCAGAGATCTTCAATACATCCGCTTCAGGCAGCATGCTCTTAATCGTTTCTCGGGCGCTTTCCTCAGAATCCCATAATCCTAATCGTAAATTCGGATCATACGAAACCAATAAGCCATTCTCTTTCGCCACTTTCACAACATGATGCGTCGCTTCCTTCGCCGGAGAGCTGATCAGGGAGATGGAACCAAAATGAAGGATTTTATGAGTTAAGAAATCCTCTTCTTCTATATCATTCACCTGGAGGAATCGGTCGGCACTCGGATCAATATAAAAGTCAAAGCTGCGCTCGCCGTCTTCTCCGTTCGTAACAAATACCACTCCCGAACGGGCATCAGGAGTTAAAAGCATTTGATTCGTCCGAACCCCATATTCCTGAAGAGTCTCTTGCAGGAACCTCCCTAATACATCATCTCCCACTTTTCCTAAAAAGGTGGACCTCGCGCCTAATCTAGCGAGTCCAACTGCCACATTCGCAGGAGCTCCTCCGGGACTTTTTTGATAGGTAGTATTTTGTTCGTCCAGAGGGATGAAGTCTATCAGTGCTTCACCCAGTGAGATAATTCCTTGTTTCATATCGAGTTCCTCCTCGTTCTAATGGATTCTACTTTAAATATAGCAAATCCTTACTAGTCAGGTGACTAGTAAGGATAAAGATTACTATTTTGCTTCTTCTTTCCAACCCAGTAATAAGGTTGCTGCAAATGCGCCTGCTACAGCGATGATAAATCCGATTCCATAGTTAAGTGGATCTTGAGCAATTGCGAACATCGGAATACCCGTTAGTCCTATTCCGTTCGCCATCACTTGAGTGAATACCACGTATGCTCCACCAAGCGCTCCACCGATGGCTGCTCCTATAAACGGACGGCGATGCTTCAAGTTAACCCCGAAAATCGCCGGCTCTGTAATTCCCAGGAAAGCAGACACGGCTGCCGGTACAGCAATTTCCTTTGTTTTCCTATTTTTCGTTTTAAAGAAGACAGCGAGTGTTGCCCCACCTTGTGCGACGTTCGCCATTGCCCAAATCGGCAGCAAATAGTTTCCACCGATGTTTGATAACAGCTCAGCCTCGATGGCATGGAAGCTGTGATGAACACCGGTTAATACGATCGTTGAATACAATCCACCGAATATGAGTCCCGCTATCGGTCCAGCTGTGTTGTAGACAACATCCAGAACCGTTGTAATTCCGTTACCAAGGACTCTTCCAAGTGGTCCAACGATAAGCAGGGCGGTAAATCCTGTGAAGATGACCGTCAAGAACGGTGTCACCAATAAATCAACGGTATTCGGTACAATTTTGCGTAAGCCTTTTTCAATCTTTGCCATTAAGTAAACGGTTAATAGTACAGGAATAACCGTACCTTGGTATCCGAGCATTTCTACACCAAATCCGAAGAAATCAAGGGTGTCCGGCTGGGCATCGGCAAGACCCCATGGATTCAGTAATGCAGGGTGGGTCATGATTCCCCCGATAACAGCACCTAAATAACCATTCGCACCAAATTCCTTCGCAGCACTCATCCCGATCAAGATCGGTAAAATGATGAAGGCTGCAGAAGAGAACATGTCCAGCATAACGAATAGACCGCTTTCAGGATCGACCCATTTATATGTTCTCATCAGGCCAAGGAGCCCCATTAACATACCAGCTGCTACGATTGCCGGGATGATCGGTACAAAGATGTTTGAGAGTGTACGGGCAAAACGGGCAAACGGGTTCATCTTCCGTTTTGCTGCATCGCTGTGAGTCTCACCTGTTGGAGACTTATCTTCAACAGATGCACCAACAAGAGGGCCGAAATGTTCAAATACTTTGTTTACATTCCCTGTTCCGAATATTATCTGGAACTGACCGGAGCTTGAGAATGCCCCTTTCACACCATCCAATTCCTCGATGGCACTTTTATCTATCTGACTTTCATCGTCAATCACGAGACGAAGACGCGTCGCACAATGAGTGGCACTTACAACATTATTCTCGCCGCCCAATAACGGGACAAGCTGTTCTGCAACTTCACGATAATTCATCATGAATCCCTCCTGTTTTTTGAAAATATCAATAAAAAAAGACCTAGTACCCTTAAGAGGATAGAGGTAGGTCAAAGAGAGACGCTTACCATTATCGTCTTAAAGATTCTAGGTCTTGCCTGCATGAACAGTAACAATCCTACTGTATGAAATTGATGAGTTTATTCTACAAGATGAAAGCGATACCGTCAACCATTTACTTTATGAGGCGTTCGATATGCAGGGCGATATACGCAACCTCTGATGGTGGGAAGTCAATGCTGTATTCTTGTTGCAGATACTTTGTAATTTCCTTTGAGCACTCGTAAGCCCTTTGGTATTTCATCTGTATGAGTTCAAGCATGTCTTCATCAATGGGATCAAACTGGTCTCCCTGCTCAATCCGATTTAATGCAAAACGGAGATGGGTGATCAATCGTTGGTAGTTGATGCTCGACTCTTCTACTTTTATGGACAGAAGGGACTCTACCTGCTCGACAAATTCCCTCAGAATCGTTGCATGCTTCAACGATTCGCTCATAGACGGGGCATCCATCTTTGCAGTATGAATATGAAGGGCAATATGAGCCGCCTCATCATCAGGAATTTCGATACCGAGTTTCCGCCTGATCTCTTCTTTTGCCCACACTCCGACTTCAAATTCCTTTTTATATAGGAGCTTGATTTCGTTCAAGAGCTTATTTTGGATTGGGATTCCTTGCTGCAGTCTTTCAAGCGCAAATGAAAGGTGATCCGTCAGTGCAATATGGATATGATCGCTAAGAGGGGCATTTAAATGCCCCTCTGCAAAGCTGATGATGTTTTCAGCGATTTCAATATGTTCCTCCGGCAAGGTAGCCAGGAGCTGCTGGAATTTCTCTGAGGATTGCTCATGAAGGACAAAGATCTTTTCAATTTTGTTCTTGGGGATGATATCATTTCTCTTCTTCTGAAAAGCAATCCCGCTACCCATCACAATTTTCTCCTGCGGCCCGTCCACCACTACAACAGCATTGTTGTTTAAAATTCTAAAAATACGCATAGATGTCCTCCGTACAGTTCATTACTCCTTATGTTACCACGATTCAGCGTAAAGATAACATGTAAAGTGTGCAGAGCAAAGATTTTCAAATGAGAGTGGAAATAAATGTTATTATTGTCTTATCTATAGTGTCAGGAGTGAATGTCATGTTTTTCAAGTTAAGAATTCTTTTTTCCACCATCGCTATCGCTTTTGCCCTGTACGGGTTGGTAAGTGAGGATCCACCTGAGTTCATTACCACCATCATGCTTCTTTCTTTAGGTGCCATGATGTTTGTGTTGGGGCTTTCAGAATACAATTCCAACAAGAAAGCTTCTGCCTATTTTTCATTTATTGCAGCAGTATTTGTAGGGTTTGTCAGTATTTATTCCCTCTTCTAAGACGTTCACAAGAAATATGATATGCTGAAAGAAAAAAGGAAAGCAGGAAGAAAATGATTTCTACATACTTTGAAAAAATCCAGGAAAAATTACATGTTGTTCAAACCGAAGAAGCTGAAAAAATGGCAGAGCTTGCTCAAAAGATATCTTCTTCCATCCAACAAGATGGAATTATTCAGCTCTTCGGATGCGGTCACTCTCACATCCTTGGAGAAGAAGTGTTCTACAGGGCAGGTGGACTGGTTCCGATCAATCCGATTTTGATTGAGCCGCTCATGCTTCATGAAGGAGCCGTACGATCTTCTCAGTTAGAAAGAGCGAAAGGGTATGCGGGTGAGTTTATGAATGCGCAAGATATTCAGCCCCATGATGTGGTGATCGTTCTCTCCACTTCTGGAAAAAATCCCGTTCCCATCGAAGTAGCTCTTCACGCCAAAGAAATGGGGGCTTATGTTGTGTCCATCAGTTCCTTTGATTACGTAGAGAAGGAGATGTCCCGACATCCCAGTGGTAAATTTCTGAGTGAAGTAGTGGATCTTGCCATTAATAATCACTCCGTTGTAGGGGATGCAGTGCTGACTGACCCAAGAGTGTCTGTTTCATTCTCTCCATCTTCAACCGTCATCGGCGCGGCGATATTGAACAGCGTCATGGCAGGTGCCATTGAAAACATGGTGATAGACGGAATTGAACCGCCTATCTTCATCAGTGGAAACGTGGATGGCGCAGATGATCATAACGAAAAGTTAATTAATAAATATCGCAAGCGTATTCCTCTGTTAACAAAAGGATTATAGAGAAAAAGAGTAGGAGCCCATTAAATAGGATTCCTACTCTTTTTCACAGTCTGTCCAAGTTGATTTTGAATTTATATTTATCAGCTCGATAAATCGATCGTACTAACTCAAAAGGGGTACCGTCTTCTAAAAATGAATCTCGTTGGATGAGCAGCACCGGCTCCCCGCTCTTCACCTTTAAATGCTTCGTATTTTCTTCCGTCACAATTGCCGCTTCCACTGATTGAGTGGCATGGCTGATGTGAAGATTCAACTCACTTTCAATATAATGATACAGTGATTTCCCCAATATTTCCTGATTCAATCCTGGCAGCAGCCTCACCGGGATATAACTTGTTTCCAGTGCCATCGGTTCACCATTTGCAAGACGGATTCGTTTCATTGTATACACAAGTTCCTCTTCTTCTAACGAAAGAAGCTTCTGAATATCCTCACCGACGGGAGAAATTTCAAAATGCAATAATTTGTTGCCTGGCTCGAGTCCTCGACTCTTCATGTCTTCGCTAAAGCTTGTTAAGCCTTGGAGACTTTGTTCGATTTTTCGATGAGAGACGAATGTCCCTCGCCCTTTTTCTCTATATAACACATTTTTATTCACTAGATTGGTAATCGCCTGTCTCACGGTCATCCTGCTGATTTTGAACGATTCAGCCAGCTCACGCTCAGACGGAAGGGCATCACCCGGTTTTAACTCTTCAGACTGTATTAGATGCTTTAGGTGCTCTTCTAACTGATAATACAAAGGAAGAGGAGAATTTTTATTTACCACGAACGCTTCTCCTTTCGAAATAACGATTTATCTATTATTTTAGTATATACACCCTGTTTATAACAGACAATTATCCGAGGTCCATGTGAAAGTGGCAGACGATTTTGCCAAATACGACAAACCCGTCTGCTCTCTCCATTTATTTTAACTTTCTTAACTCATCGGCAACAAATTCCACATCTGTCCCGACAATGACTTGAAGATTTTTATTGTTTACCTTCATCACACCTTTAGCCCCGTGTGCTTTTAACGCTTTTTCATCTACAAGTGTGACGTCATTGATTTGTAATCGTAATCGTGTGGCACAGTTATCGATCACTGCCAGGTTTTCTTTCCCGCCAAGATCCTTCAGAAAATGTTCAGCCATTATTTCATATTTACTATTTCCACCTGAATTCTCATCTGCTACTACCGCATCTTCATCATCTTCACGACCTGGAGTTTTCAAGTTAAACTTCTTGATCAAGAAGGTGAATATGAGGAAATAGATGATTCCATAAAGAATGCCTACCCCTAATAACAGCCAAGGTTTTTGGCCGATGTTAAAGTTTAAGATGTAATCAAAGGCGCCTGCTGAGAAACCAAAACCGTGATGGATGCCAAGCACGTACGTGATGACCATGGAACTTGCTGTTAATACAGCATGAATTCCATAAAGAACAGGAGATAAGAACATGAAACTGAATTCAATCGGCTCTGTGATCCCTGTTAAGAATGAAGTGACGGCTAACCCGATTAACATCCCCGATACATTGGCACGTAAATGTTTTTTCGCTGTCACGATCATCGCAAGGCACGCTGCAGGCAGACCAAACATCATGATAGGGAAGAAGCCTGTTTGGAACGTTCCCGCTGTCGGATCACTCGCAAAGAAACGTGGAATATCTCCCTTTACAATTTCTCCTGCTGCATCTTTAAATGTCCCAAATTCGAACCATACAAGTGTATTCAACACGTGATGCAGACCGACTGGAATCAAGAGACGATTCAGTAGGCCGAACACACCGACTCCCGTAGCTCCCGCACCGATGATCCATTCACCAATGGAGTTGATCCCGCTCTGGATCGGCGGCCAGACGATTCCAAATATTCCTGCGAGTGCAACCATGGACGCAGCGGTTACGATTGGAACGAAACGCCTGCCCCCGAAGAATCCCAGCCAGGCCGGAAGTTTAATATCACTATAACGGTTATATAATAAACCTGCCACGACCCCGGAGATGATCCCCCCGAAAATCGCCATGTTGGAATCCGGATCAAGGGCTTTTAACCCGCCCGTTAAGACCAAATAACCAATGGCACCAGCCAATCCAGCCGTACCATTTCCATCTTTTGAGAATCCGATTGCCACCCCGATGGCAAAGATTAATGCTAAATTTTTAAATATGGCATCTCCTGCTTCGGACATGAACGCGATTCCTAATAAGTCATCCTGACCTAAGCGCAGCAATAATGCAGCTGCAGGAAGCACCGCGATTGGAAGCATGAGTGATTTACCGATTCGTTGTAAGAATCCTAACATATCATTCTCTCCTTTTGTTTCAGTTGAAAGCGTTTAATCAGTCCATATCATATCATCATAAAGGAATAGATGTCTATACCAATTTTATGAATAAAAAAGTTAGATTAATGATTTTATAAAGTTAGATTGCAGTTTCACTACAAATATACTGTTCAAAAATAAACTGGTATAGACATCTATACTATCAGGTGTTATTGTAGAGATGTAAAGTACTCAAGGAGTGATTTCAATGATCTCAAATATAGAAAAGCTGCTTATTCTGGATGGCAACATCTATGGGGAAGATACAGTATATGAAAAAGGGTATATCAAAATTGAGAATGGAATGATCACCGAAATGGGTGAGCGTTCCCAGTTAAACAATACAGAAGAATTCAAAGTGATTTCACTTCCCCATGGGTATAGTGTTGTCCCGGGAATGATAGATATTCATATTCATGGCGTAAATGGTGCCGACACAATGGATGCCACACGGGAAGCTCTCGACACGATGACCGTGACACTTCCGAAAGAAGGAACCACAAGCTTCCTTGCGACAACGATGACGGAAGCATCCGGTGCAATCGAAAAAGCCTTGAAGGCAACGGCAGACTATATGTCAGACCATCAAAAAAGCGGTCAGGCAGAAATACTCGGCCTTCATTTAGAAGGTCCATTCATAAATCCGGATAAGGCAGGAGCACAGCCTCTGAATCGTATCCAGAAGCCAAATGTCGAAGTGTTTAAAAACTGGCATGCTCTTTCAGGAGAGAATATTAAGTTGGTGACCCTTGCCCCTGAACTTGATGATGAATACGAACTGATCTGTTACTTAAAAGAGAATGGGATTGTCGCTTCAGTCGGTCATTCCAGTGCAACCTATGATCAGATCGGGGAAGCCATCGATGCAGGATTGTCCCATGTTACCCACTTGTTCAACCAAATGTCGGGACTTCATCATCGAGAGCCTGGCATCGTCGGAGCATCCTTCCTTCGAAAAGAATTAATGGTGGAATTGATTTCAGACGGCATCCACGTTCGTCCGGAAGTGGTCCAATTGGCATTCGATCAAATTACAGACGAGCGATTAATCCTCATCACTGATTCCATGAGAGCCAAATGCTTGAAAAACGGCCAGTATGATCTTGGCGGTCAGATGGTGACGGTTAAGGACGGGAAAGCATTATTGGACGAAGACACTTTAGCAGGAAGCGTATTGAAGATGAAAGACGCCTTTACAAATATCCAGGAATTCACTACGGGAGATATGAGAAGCGCGATCAGAATGACCGCTGAAAACCCTGCCAGACAATTAAATGTCTTTGATCGAAAAGGTAGCCTTGCTCCCCGGAAAGATGCAGATATCGTCATATTAGACGAAAACAAAGACGTATACACAACGATATGTAAAGGAAAAATAGCCTATATTCGAGAGGATGATACTCATGAAACTAATTGAAGTGAAAGACTACCAGGAAATGAGTCAAGTCGCTGCAGACTATCTGTTATCCAAGGTGAAAGAATCTGATAAGCTGACCCTTGGATTAGCCACAGGCGGAACACCACAAGGGCTTTATGAAGCATTGATAAATGACCATAATAAGAACAGGACCTCCTATCAACATGTATCTTCGTTTAACCTGGACGAATACATCGGATTGTCCGGTAAACACCCTAACAGCTACTACCATTACATGAATGACCACCTATTTAAACATATTGATATAGATTCAGAAAACACCCATATCCCTTCTGGAAAAGCCGTCGACCTCGAAAAGGAATGCGAGGCATACGATGAAAAAATCCGTTTACATGGCGGAATCGACCTTCAAATACTGGGAATCGGCAGCAACGGACATATCGGTTTTAATGAACCAGGTACTCCTTTTGAATCCAACACCCACATTGTCGAGCTTGCCGAGTCTACACGTGAGGCTAATGCCCGTTATTTTGACTCGATTGATGAAGTACCTGCTCAAGCCATCACGATGGGGATTTCTTCGATTATGAAAAGCAAAGAAATCCTTCTCCTTGTTTCAGGTGAGGCGAAACAAGTGGCCATGAAAAAGTTAGTAGAAGGAGAAATCTCTGAGAACTTCCCTGCTTCTATCTTGAATCGCCACGAGCATGTCACGGTGATTGCCGATCAAGAAGCGCTGGCAATGGTGAAAGGGTTAGAGTTGTTGAATAGATGAAAGGATGAAGATGTGGAGTGAGTATGTTTAGTCCATGTCAGGAGAGCGGCGGACAATGGTTCGCCGCTTTTATATAGATTAAAACTAAGAATATTATAAAAAAAGATTGACGAACGCTATGAACATTTCTTATAATTAATCTTGACCGATTCACGGGGCATTAGCTCAGCTGGGAGAGCGTTTGGCTGGCAGCCAAAAGGTCAGCGGTTCGATCCCGCTATGCTCCATACATAAAGAGGCGTCCTTATTTGTAAATAAGGACGCCTTTTTTTATGTTTTAGATGATTGGCGGTTCATCGATTCAGTGACAATGTATGTACGACCGTCGATACTATAACACATGAAGAGATATCGTCTATATATATAAATAACAAAGGGTCCGGACGTTTAATCGGAATCTTTTTTCACCATCAATAAATTGACTTTTCTGAATTCCATAAGTAACATTTTCCTTATAAGGAAAAGCTCGCCGATTACATACGCTTCCTTCTTATTATTTGCACCTGTTCCGGCAAAGAAGAAAGGAGAAGAATACCATGAATCAGTATGGAAACCATGTCCAAAATGAAATCTATCAGAGGAAGGTCCGTCCCTCCATTCCATTCCGGTTTGAAGAGCTTGAAAGAAAGGCCCGGGAAAAGCTTGAAGACGGTCCTTATTATTATGTAGCGGGAGGTGCCGGCGGTGAAGATACGATGCGCGCCAACAGAAATGCCTTCGACCGCTGGCAGATTGTTCCCCGTATGCTGAACAACGTTGAAAACCGTGATCTGAAGGTGACTGTCTTGGGAGAAGTCTACTCCTCCCCTCTTATGCTCGCTCCCATCGGAGTGCAATCGATCGTTCACCCTGATGGGGAACTCGCGTCTGCACGTGCGGCATCATCCATGAATGTTCCGTTCATTGCAAGCTCAGCCTCTACTTACTCCATGGAGGAAATCGCTTCTGTCATGGGTAGCTCCCCAAGATGGTTTCAGCTTTATTGGAGCAACGACCGTGAGATTGCAGCCAGTATGCTGGGGAGGGCTGAAGCGTCCGGATTCTCCGCTATCGTCGTTACTCTTGATGCCCCGATGATGGCATGGCGTGAATCAGACCTTGAAAACGCGTATCTTCCCTTTCTGTCAGGAGAAGGAGTCGGGAATTATGTGAGCGACCCTGTCTTTCGTTCAATGCTGAAAGATCCCCCTGAAGTTGACGCGAAGGCAGCTGCCACCCTATGGGCCAAAGTGTTTGGCAATGCCAGTTTGACGTGGGATGACCTGGAGTTCCTGCGAGATCATACAAGCCTGCCAATTCTTCTTAAAGGAATTCTACACCCCGATGACGCAAAGCTTGCCATCGATCACGGAATGGATGGGATTATTGTATCCAATCATGGTGGAAGGCAGGTTGACGGGGCCGTTGGAGCTTTAGACTCATTGCCGATGATATGTCAGGTTGTGAATGGACGGATCCCTGTACTATTTGACAGTGGAATCCGACGGGGTGCGGATGTAGTGAAAGCATTGGCCATGGGAGCGAGTTCCGTTCTCTTAGGCAGACCCTATATGTATGGATTGACCCTGGCTGGTGAACAAGGGGTGAAGGATGTCATCCGGAATGTACTGGCAGATCTCGATTTGACGATGGCCCTTTCCGGTCAAGCATCCGTTTCTGAATTAGATCCATCACTCCTGACTGACGTGAAAGACGCATCATTTCCTTCAAGGACAGGAAGACCGGATTCACAATCTGCGGGAATGAAGTCATAATGAATCAGCCTCTGTCTAACACTGACAGGGGCTTTTTTGTTCAGTTCATTTGTGTCCCTAGAAATCATTCTCCATCAATACTGCACTTATGACAAACCATCACCAATACTAAAAGATACTATGAAATTTCCCATCCTCCCCCGTTCCTGACATGGTATACTTTCATGTACAAAGGGGTTGATAATTTTGGAAAAATATCCAGTATTTGAAACGGAGAGAATATTACTAAGGCAAATCACTTTGCAAGATGTCGATTTTCTTTATGGACTCTATACTTCCGGGGACGTTCTCCGCTATTTCGGAATGAGTCCGATCGATTCGAGAGAAGTGGCGGTAAGTATGGTCGACAACTACGAAAAGCACCTGGAATCAGGCGGTCCCATGCGCTGGGCCATCGTGGAGAAGCATTCGAATAAGATGATCGGGACATGTGGCTTCCATGGCATTTCGAAAGCGTATAAGCGCTGCGAAATCGGATATGACCTTAGCCCTGATCACTGGGGTAAAGGAATCATGGGTGAGGCACTCTCCCCTTTACTCAGCTACCTATTTGCAGACAAAGGAATGAATCGTGTAGGGGCAGTGATCGTTCCTTATAATAAGGCTTCATCACGAGTAGTTGAAAAACTCGGTTTCAAACAAGAAGGCTTACTAAGGGAATATATCCTTCAGGATGATCAAGTATATGATGCATATATGTACAGTTTATTGAAGAAAGAATGGCTTTCAGAGTTTTAGACGAACTTGAATAGGCAATAATGGTCAGTGCAGATGAAAAAGGAGCTGGTAGTATGGTGCAGCAAATGTTTCATGGATTCTTGCGCTGGCCTTTAGTTATACGAATATTTACAATCGCCATTACGTTGATGCTTTCATTTGGAACGATCATTCATTTCATAGAGCCCGATACCTTCCCTTCCTTATTCGATGGGATCTGGTGGGCGATTATTACGACTTCCACGGTGGGGTATGGGGATTTTGTTCCTACATCATTTGAAGGCAGATTGATTGGCATTGTTCTCATCCTTGTAGGTGCAGGCTTTCTTTCAACTTATTTTGTCACACTTGCAGCGGAAACGGTCATGACACAAAATGCCTATCTGGAAGGAAGAGCTGCCTTTAATGGAAAAGAGCATGTCGTTATAGTAGGCTGGAATGAACGAACGCGGGAAGTGATTAACCAGCTGACTTCTCTTCAATCCCAGTGTGATATCATTCTTGTCGATGAAACCCTTCAAAAGAACCCCTATAATAATAACCATATTCATTTCGTTAGAGGAACACCTTTTAAAGATGCAATTTTGAACAAAGTGAACCTTCATGAAGCTTCGATTGCCATTATCACTGCTGACCAAAATAAAGATGAGATGACAGCAGACATGAATTCTGTCTTAACACTCCTCGCAATAAAGGGGAATCATCCTGCTTTATACACGGTCGTGGAAATCCTCCAGAAGGATCAAGTGGCCAATGCCAAACGCGCTGGAGCCGATGAAGTAATACAAACAAATATGCAAACCAGCTACGTGATGATGAACAGCATCATTTCTCAAGGGATGTCTAAGACGATTCTAAAGCTGTTGAACCACCTTAAAGGAAATAACCTGAAGCTGATCCCTGTTTCCGTTGAATACATCAATGAAAATTTCCATTCATTGAGTGCACACCTTCTGAAGAACAATATTATCTTATTAGGCATAAAAAAAGGAGAAAACACGACTGTGAATCCTCCTTTGACGACTTTGGTTGAAGAAACGGATGAACTGCTTGTGATCTCTAACTAGAGAATAAAACGTTCTCCAGCTCTTTTACAAGTTCTTTCCCGACTTCAATATATTCTTCCGGGAAGCTTGCATCGGGATCTTGTGGTTCGGAAAATTGATTGACCGAGCCTGAGAAGGTTCCGGTTGATGCGTTATCGTCCAAGCCACGCTGGTATTTATGAGAGAGAAGGAACGGTTTACCGAACTCAACCGTGGCCCCCCTTGAATCCAATTGACCGTCAACAGACGTAAACGGTACTCTCAAATATTGGTAGCCAACTTCGTCATCAATTTTGTAATCGAAATAGCCGTGATCATAATCCCAATTACCACCTATCGAATATCCAAGCGGCTTTAATAGCTGTTCAAGCTTATACAGTTGGTAATGCTGTCCTTCAATATTAGATGAAAGCTCTATCACGTGGATCCATCCCCTTTCTTTTAGGGATAGTTTCTCCTAAAGTGAAAGAAAAATGTAAAAAGAGCACTGAGATTTCCTCAGTGCTCTTTCCTTATTTAAGGCGTTTTTCAAGCTCCGCCTTCTTCTCTTCAAAGCCTGGTTTCCCAAGAAGGGCGAACATATTTACTTTGTATGCTTCCACTCCAGGTTGGTCAAATGGATTTACACCCAGCAGGTATCCACTCATCGCACACGCTTTCTCGAAGAAGTACACCAGGTAACCGAATGTGTATGCATCCATCGCCGGAATTTCAACGATCAGGTTTGGTACGCCACCATCTGTATGGGCAAGCAGTGTCCCTTCAAACGCTTTGTTGTTTACAAAATCAACCGTTTCACCGGCTAAATAGTTTAAGCCGTCCAAATCACTGTCAGCTTTCTCGATTTTCAGCTCATGACGTGGCTCTGAAACCTTGATGACTGTTTCAAAAATGTCACGGCGTCCTTCTTGAACATATTGTCCGAGAGAATGAAGATCTGTTGAGAAGTTAGCTGAAGAAGGATATATTCCTTTTTGGTCTTTCCCTTCACTTTCCCCAAACAGCTGCTTCCACCATTCAGAAAAGTATTGTAAACCAGGCTCATAATTAATGAGCATTTCGATCGTTTTTCCTTTATTATATAGCGCGTTACGAACCGCAGCATATTGATAAGCAGGGTTCTCTGTAAGCTCAGATTTACTGAAATCTTCACGTGCCTGTGCAGCACCGTTCATCATCGTCTCGATTTCCACTCCGCTTACAGCAATCGGAAGCAGTCCAACGGCTGTAAGGACAGAATAGCGACCGCCGATATCATCAGGAACAACGAATGTTTCATAGCCTTCGTCAGATGCCAATGTTTTAAGGGCACCCTTCGATTTATCCGTTGTCGCATAGATGCGTTTGCGAGCTTCTTCCATCCCGTACTTTTCTTCCAGCTTTTTACGGAAGATACGGAAAGCTATCGCTGGTTCAGTCGTAGTTCCGGACTTCGAAATCACATTGATGGAGAAGTCTTTTCCGTCAAGTAGGTCCATTAAGTCCTTCATGTATGTGGAGCTGATATTTTGTCCAACAAACAGGACTTGTGGAGTGGAACGCTTTTCTTTCGGAAGAGCATTGTAGAAGCTATGGTTCAGCATTTCAATCGCTGCACGGGCTCCCAAATAAGATCCACCAATACCGATGACAAGAAGGACATCGGAATCATTTTTAATTTTTTCAGCTGATTTCTGAATGCGGGAAAACTCTTCTTTATCGTACTCAACAGGAAGGTCGATCCATCCCAGGAAGTCGTTCCCTGCACCTGTTTGTTCGTGTAACGAATGATGAGCAACCTTCACGGCATCACTTAAGTATGTAAGTTCATGTTCTCCAAAAAACGATAACGCTTTTGAATAATCAAAACGAATGTGTGTCATAACCATCCTCCGATTAAAATATTTTCTTCTATCTCACTTTATCGAAAGCTGACCCGAGAATCAAGAAAGCCCCCTTTATGTAAGCGTGTGCATTGCAAACTTTTTTCTACAACTGTACTCACCCGCTTATATTCCCCTAATTATTGGTGTACAAACCAATACAGAGGGACGGACCTTCACAAGGTCCGTCCCTCCCACATTTCATTATAGAGATGCTCTCAGAATCGCAAGTACGTCATCTTTGTTTAATTTATTGAAGTTACCGAATTCGCCGTTCACCATGGCTTTGTCTGCCATCAGGTCCAGTTGACTGTCGTCGATGTCATAGTCTGCCAAGCGGGACGGTGCTCCGATGCTCGTCCAGAATTCACGAAGCTTTTCGATTCCTTCCAGTGCCACTTCCTCTTCTGACTTACCGGCAGGGTCTACATTGAATACTCGTTCTGCCAGTTGAGCAAATCGTGAAGGATTCACTTTCAAGTTATGCTTCATCCAGTTCGGGAATAGGATCGCGAGTCCACCTGCATGTGGGATGTCGTATACGGCTGAAACGGCATGTTCAATGTTATGACTGGCCCAGTCACCGTTGTAGCCCATTTGCAGCATTCCATTAAGGGCAATTGTTCCAGAGTACAGAATCGTCTCACGAAGCTCATAGTTTTCAAGATCATTGATCAACTTCGGAGCTGTTTCGATAACCGTAGTCAGAACGGACTCACACATACGGTCCTGAAGTGGTGTGTTGGTTGCATTATTGAAATACTGTTCAAACACGTGACTCATCATATCCACCATACCGTAGATTGTATGATCTTTCGGTACTGTGAAGGTATTTACCGGATCCAGGATAGAGAATTGAGGGAATGTCACCGGGCTGCCCCAACCATATTTCTCATTCGTTTCCCAATTCGTAATAACTGATCCTGCATTCATTTCAGAGCCGGTCGCTGCAAGGGTCAGGACTGTTCCGAATGGAAGAGCTTCTTTCGCAAAAGCTTTCTTCGTTACAAGATCCCATGCATCACCATCATACTTTGCACCAGCAGCAATTGCTTTTGTACAGTCGATGACACTTCCGCCGCCGACAGCTAATATAAATTCAATATTATTTTCTTTACTTATCTCTACACCTCGTCTGACTGTGGAAAGACGTGGATTCGGTTCTACTCCGGAAAGCTCGAATACTTCACTATCAATATCCTTCAATACAGACATTACCTGATCGTATAACCCATTACGCTTAATGCTCCCGCCACCATACACGACAAGCACTTTTTTACCATATTGAGGTACCAATTCTTTCAGCTGTTCTACTTGCCCTTTTCCAAAAATCAATTTGGTTGGATTGTAAAAAGTAAAGTCATTCATTTTTGTTACCTCCTTGTATTTTATAAGGGCCGAACTATTTCGTTACCCAAAATGTCTTCAACACATTTCCTATTATCGAATATATCATCCCCAAAATGCAAAGAACTTGCACAAGGAAAATTTGTTACAGTCAAATTGAATAGGAATAGAAGCAATGGGAAACTTATAAATGAGCCATTCAATAAGGAGGAAAACAACATGAGTGCAATTCAACGCATTGCTTTGGTTCTTACCATCATTGGTGCTGTGAACTGGGGACTTATCGGCTTCTTTCAATTCGATCTTGTTGCAGCCATTTTTGGTGGTCAAGATGCCGCTCTATCACGAATCATATACGGTTTAGTTGGTATTGCCGGTCTAATTAACCTTGGACTGTTATTTAAACCGACGGAAGAGCTTGAAAGAGAACCTCATACTGAACCAACAAGATAAATGATGCTCAAACAGCATCAAAATTAACGAGGATTACACTTTGATCCCTCGCTTAAAAAGTCAAAAAGGTGACCCATCCTCTGGGTCACCTTTCTTATTTCAGTAACTTCTTAATGATCTGCATACCAAATCTTCCACTTGGATAACGGAAGCTTAAGTCAAACTTCGTCGTCTGTTTTAAGATGCTTTTGTAATGTGAGAAGGTTGAGAAGCTTGATTCTCCATGATAATTCCCAATCCCACTCTCCCCTACTCCCCCGAAAGGAAGATACGGTGTAACGATGTGCATAAGTGTATCATTTACACAACCTCCACCGTAGGAAATCGATCCGTTTATTTTCTCTTCTGTAATTGGATTGCTCGTGAATAAATAAAGGGCCAACGGTTTCGGCCGCTCTGTCACAAAATCAATGACTTCATCAAGCTCCTCATATTCTAGGACCGGGAAAACCGGGCCGAATATCTCATCTCGCATCACCGGTACAGTAAAATCTCTTGGCTTCATTAAAGTTGGTTCAACTTTTAAGCTCCCGGCATCTACATTTCCCCCTAAGAGGATTTCTCCATCTTCCAAGTAGCTTGATAAACGATTGAAATGACGCTCATTGACGATCCGACCAAATTTCTCACTCTTTAATGGTTCTGTTCCATAAAACTCAATAACCGTTTTCTTAAATTCAGTTATAAATTCATCGATCTTGCTTTTATGAATAAACAGGTAGTCAGGTGCAATACACGTTTGTCCGGCATTCGTCACTTTCCCGAATGCGATGCGCTTGGCAGCCAGAGGAATATCAGCGGTCTCATCCACGATACACGGGCTTTTCCCGCCCAATTCAAGAGTGACAGGAATCAATTGCTTTGCTGCTGCTTCCATCACTACTTTTCCGACTGGGACGCTCCCGGTAAAGAAAATATAATCGAAAGGCTGTTTCAGGAGATGCTGTGTCGTTTCCTCTCCTCCTTCAATTACGAAAAGCTGTCTTGGATCAAAATGAGTATTGATCATTTCAGCTAATAAAGCTGATGTAGAAGGAGTTAATTCTGATGGTTTAATGATGGCTGTATTACCGGCTGCGATCGCTCCAATGACAGGAGCAAGTGCAAGTTGGATCGGGTAATTCCAAGGTGCTATGATCAGTGTTACCCCGTAAGGTTCCGGGACGGTATAGGATTTCGAGCCAATATGTGTTTTCGCCGTTTTGACCTTTTTAGGTTCTGCCCATTCGTCGATATTCTTGAGAACGAATCGAATTTCTTCAAGCAGGATTCCGATTTCTGTCGCATACGTTTCCATCTCTGATTTATTTAAATCTTTTTTCAATGCATCGATGATTTTTGCTTCATGATTTTTTATGACTGCTGAGAACTTCTCTAACAAGTCTTTTCTATATTGTATTGGCCGCGTAACCCCGGACTTAAAAAATTGCTTATGTTGATGAAGTGTTGATTCAACCGCTTCAATAGAAGCTTCCTCTATAATCATTTCAGTCGACACATGAATCCCTCCAGAACATTAATGTTTAATAGTTTAAACATAAGAACATAAATATCGTACGATGATTTGCCATCCGTTGTCAATTTCAATGATTTTACCCATAATCGATGTTCTCTAATCATTTCGTTATTAAATAGATAAATCCTTTAAAACCGAAAAAAGAACGTATCCCCAATGAATTGAGAATACGTTCTTATCTTATGCGATCGTTACACCCAACCTCTGAATCTAGAGGCTTCAGCCATTTTGCGTGCGCCGACCATGTATGCGGCGAGTCGCATATTCACTCGACGATTCTGAGATGTTTCGTATACATTGTTGAAAGCTTCGACAAGTTTAGCATGAAGCTTCTCGTTTACTTCTTCTTCTGTCCAATAATACCCTTGGTTATTCTGAACCCATTCGAAGTATGAAACCGTTACTCCACCCGCACTTGCAAGCACGTCTGGTACAAGCAGGATTCCTCTTTCAGAAAGAATTCGTGTTGCTTCAAAGGTAGTCGGACCGTTTGCAGCTTCTACCACAATGGATGCTTTAATATCATAGACATTCTCTTCAGTGATCTGGTTTGAAATCGCAGCAGGGACTAGGATGTCACACTCCAGCTCCAGCAATTCCTTATTTGAAATCGTGTTTTCAAATAGTGTCGTTACCGTACCGAAGCTATCCCGACGGTCTAACAGATAATCAATATCCAAACCAGCCGGATCATGAAGGGCACCATGGGCATCGGAAATGGCAATGACCTTTGCACCGGCATCGTGCATGAACTTCGCTAAGAAACTGCCTGCATTTCCAAAACCTTGGATGACGACGCGTGCACCTTTGATGTCGATGCCACGTTTCTTTGCAGCTTGGTCAATACAGATGGTAACACCTTGAGCCGTTGCCTTTTCACGACCTTGGGAACCACCAAGAACAATCGGTTTTCCTGTAATGAATCCTGGTGAGTCATTTTCACGAAGACGGCTGTACTCATCCATCATCCAAGCCATGATTTGTGAGTTTGTGTACACATCAGGTGCCGGGATATCCTTTGTAGGTCCGACAATTTGACTGATGGCACGAACATAACCGCGGCTTAGCTTTTCCAGTTCAGTGAAAGACATCGTTCTCGGATCACAGATGATCCCGCCCTTTCCTCCACCGTATGGCAAATCAACAATTCCGCATTTCAAGCTCATCCACATGGATAAAGCCTTTACTTCCTCTTCATCCACTTCAGGATGGAATCGTACTCCGCCCTTGGTAGGTCCGACTGCGTCGTTATGCTGTGCACGGTAGCCCGTAAATACTTTGATACTGCCATCGTCCATTCGAACCGGGATACGAACGGTCAACATACGAATCGGCTCTTTCAGAAGTTCATACATTTCTTCCGTATATCCAAGCTTCGATAAAGCATCATTGATGACATGCTGTGTAGAAGTAAACAGATTAAGGTTTTCTCCCATTGTAAACATTCGCCTCTTTATTATGTGATCTGAAACGTTGTAATTGTAACATATTACCGTATCTTTAACCATTGACTGGGGAAAGAAATAATTTTTATTTTCATGCCTTTTCCACTCTATTTAAGAAAAAAACTTTTAACCCCAGCGGGAATTAAGACAATACTTTTTTGATTCTTTCAATTGCCCAATCCAGATCTTCTTGTGAGATGACAAGTGGTGGAGCGAAACGGATGACTGTATCATGTGTTTCTTTACAAAGCAGTCCTTCTTCCTTCAGTTGTTCACAGTATTTACGGGCTGGTTCTTTAAGTTCCACTCCGATAAATAATCCGCTGCCTCGAACTTCCTTAATCATAGGATTATCTATCTCACGAAGTTTACTCATAAAGTATTCTCCCATTTGCAGAGAACGATCTGCCAGGTTTTCATCGATCAATACATCCAGCGATGCGACAGAAACCGCACATGCCATCGGATTCCCTCCGAAAGTAGAACCGTGGGAGCCGGGGTTGAATACGCCTAATACTTCTTCATTGGCCACAACACATGAAATCGGGAACACTCCGCCTCCAAGTGCTTTTCCTAAAATGTACATGTCAGGATCAACATCTTCCCACTCACACGCGAACATTTTCCCTGAGCGGGCAAGACCTGCCTGAATTTCGTCTGCAATGAATAGAACGTTGTTTTCTTTACATAATTCATATGCTGCTTTCATGAAGCCTTTAGGAGGGAATACGATCCCTGCTTCTCCCTGGATCGGTTCGATAAGGAAAGCGGCTGTATTTGGAGTGATGGCTTCTTTTAACGCATCCAGATCACCGTAAGGAATCAAATTGATCCCTGGAAGCATCGGGCCGAAACCACGCTTGTATTCTTCTTCTGAAGAAAGAGAAACAGCTGTCATCGTTCTTCCGTGGAAGTTCCCGTTACACGCGATGATTTCCGCACTGTTTTCTGCTACACCCTTCACATCATACGCCCAGCGGCGAGCTGTCTTGATCGCCGTTTCCACTGCCTCGGCACCCGTATTCATTGGAAGGGCCATGTCTTTACCAGTCATCTTACAGATCTTCTCATACCAAGGGGCTAATTGATCGTTGTGGAACGCACGTGACGTCAGTGTCACACGGTCTGCTTGATCTTTTAACGCCTGGATGATCTTTGGATGACGATGTCCCTGGTTGACCGCTGAATAAGCGCTAAGCATATCCATATACTTATTGCCTTCCGGATCTTTGACCCATACACCCTCCGCTTCTGAAATGACGATTGGAAGTGGATGATAATTTTTCGCACCATATTTCTCCGTTTGTTCAATAATCGAATGAGTACTTACTGCCATATAGGTTCCTCCTTAGGTAATGAAAAAAATAATTGTTTATATACAGGGTTGGAGCCCATGTAGACAAAGGCCCCTTCCCGTTTTCATACTCTTATAGTGTTTCTGATGTTGTTTTTGCTTGAAGGTGAAGCAGAAGATAATCCGGTCCGCCCGCTTTGGAGTCGGTACCTGACATGTTGAATCCACCAAATGGTTGGTAGCCAACGATAGCTCCTGTACAACGACGAGGTTAGTTAACAGGCATGCAAAAAATATTTGCATTTAGAAAACCCTTACACTTATAATAATGCAAAAGATAGTTGCATTTTTCAAGAGTTTTTTTAAAATTTCTTATAATTCCACTCTTTTTGCGGATTCCATTGACACCAACTCCTAAATCTAACATCGAACGGATGGGAAATTTGCGCAAAAAGAAGACAATAGACGATACGTTTTGCAGTAAGATCTAACAAAAATGAAGAGGAGCGAGACAGCATGCTGGAATCTGAAAAGCGTTTGTATATGTACGAAAAAGTCGCTGAACATATCGAATCAGGCGTTCATGTCATCGATTCTACCGGGAAAACCATCATCTACAATCGTAAATTGCGCGAAATCGAAGGCATGGAAATTGAAGACGTCCTTGATAAAAATTTGCTGGATGTTTTCCAATTTCATTCCGAAGAGGAAAGTACACTTCTTAAAGTTCTAAGCACAAAGAAGCCTACCCTCAACGTGAAGCAAACTTACTTTAATATAAATGGAATCGAAATCACCACGATGAACGATACATTTCCTATTTTTCATGATGAGGTGTTGATTGGAGCGATTGAAATTGCCAGGGACATCACCAAACTCGAAAAGGTGATGAGGGATCATATACATAAGCGCCCGAGCAGCTTATATACCTTTGATAGCATTATCGGTAAGCATCACCGCCTGCAGGACGCAGTCGAAACTGGAAAGCGGGCGGCAAGGACTTCTTCCCCTGTGTTGATCTGTGGTGAAATCGGGACCGGCAAGGAGCTTTTCGCTCAAAGCATCCATAACGACAGCGCACGCGCCAACCGTCCCTTCATCACCCAGAACTGTTCATCATTACGCGATGATATGCTTGAAGAAATCTTATTTCATGAGGAGCGGGAAGGCAGCAACCCCGAAGATCACCGACCATCCCTCTTCCAACAAGCACAGGGAGGAACCCTGCTCCTCGACGAAATCAACTCCTTAACCCCTTCCCTTCAGAAGAAGCTTTTAAACTTCTTTTCCCGAGGGACGGACCTTCCATACGATGTACGGGTGATGGCGACGGTGAACGAGGACCCCATCGACGCCATCGCAGAAGGACGGTTATTAAAGGACCTTTATTACAGGCTGAGCATTGTTTCAATCTTCATCCCTTCTCTCCGTTCGAGAAAAGAAGATTTACCGGAGATCGTGAACTATTTCATTGACCAGTACAACCACCATTTTGCCATGAGTATCAAGGGGATTTCGAATGAAGCAAGGGAGATTTTCCAACAGTATGACTGGCCGGGCAATGTGAGGGAACTTGAGCATGTCATCGAGGGAGCGTTTAATCTCGTCGGCTTTGAAGAGGAGATCGGTTTCAATCATCTTCCATTTGGTTTCAGGCAGCGCATCCACCACACAGCTGTCGGAGGTGAAAGCCAGGATGAATCGGAGTTCCTCTACCAATCCGGAGCCGAGATCAAACCGTTGGAGCTTTTCATTGAAGAAGCAGAAACCTATTATATTCAGAAGTCATTGAAATACCATGACTTTAATATTACCAAAACGGCGAAATCACTTGGAATGAGCCGGCAGAATTTGCAGTATCGGATTAGGAAGTACGGGATCGAACGGAAGTCATTTTGATGGTGTGGCCACTTCTCTTTTTTTGGGAAGTGGCTTTTGTTTTTGGTGGTGATTGGGGTTGTCTTGGGATGCGATTTTTGTCGTTTTTTGGAAAACGGAAGATAAAATCAAAATTTGGCAGATAAAAATTATAAATGGCACGTAAAACTTTAATATGGCAGATAAAACCTGAAAATGACAGATAAACATTGTTGAGGACTATTCAATGTTTAGAATCCTTCTTCTCCCTTTCACACCCCCACCTAATATCTCCCCAAACATAAAAAAGAGCACCAGCCCCTTCATCAGCACAACTCCACTGACAAAAAGACCAGCACTCACTCCTCCATGCTTATTCCATATGCTGCAAATAAGGAGTCAAATCCACCCCAATACTCTCCGCCAGCTTCTTACCGAGCTCTACATCTGCCCGGAAGAAATTACACACCGCGCGCAAGGCTATTCTTTCGTTGATTTGTGATAGTTCACTGGAAATATTCTTCACTACTTGCTCCTTCACCTCATCCGGGTAGCTTCTGTAAATACGTCCGGCCTGACCGAAATCATCTGTTTTCCGGATCTTCTGTCTACCTCTCTCACCCGTCATCGGCTGATGTATTTCCGTATATCCCGCCACTTCTTTCGGTGTATCATCGAAGCTGTTCGGCTCATAGTTCACTGAGCCCGTTGGCTGCTTGAATGGCATATGTCCGTCCCTTTGATTATTCGCCACCTGAGCAAATGGACAGTTGATCGGGAGCTGGAGGTAGTTGGCACCTATCCGGTAACGCTGTGAATCAGAATAGGAGAATAGCCTTCCTTGCAGCAACTTATCTTCAGAAGGAAGCATTCCGTTCACAAGTACTCCCGGATTGAAGCCCACTGATTCCGTTTCCGCAAAGATGTTTTCTGGATTTTCATTTAAAATCATCATACCGACAAAGTGAGATGGGATGTCATCTTCTGACCAGTCCTTCGTCGCATCGAGAGGATCGAAATCAAAGGAATCCATATCCATTGGGTCCAGTACCTGAACATACAGATCCCATTCAGGGAAATCTCCCTTTTCAATCGAATCATATAAATCACGGCTTGCATGGTTAAAATCTTTCCCTTGAATCTCAGCTGCTTTCTCCACAGATAAATTCTTAATACCTTGTTTCGGCTTCCAACTAAGCTTTACGTACACTGTATTGCCAGCTGCATTCACCCATTTATACGCATGCACACTGGATCCGCGCATTTGTCTATAGTTCGCGGGGATTCCTTCATCCGTGTAGAGATGCAGGAGCATATTGGTTGATTCCGAAGTCAAGGACATGAAATCCCAATATCTCTCTGGTTCTTGGATATTCGTCTGGGGATTCGGCTTTAATGAATGAACCATATCGGGAAACTTCATGGCATCACGAATAAAGAAGACAGGGAGGTTATTCCCGACAAAATCCCAGTTCCCTTCTTCTGTATAAAATTTCACGGCAAATCCACGGGGATCCCGTAAGGTTTCAGGAGAATGCTGGCCATGGACGACAGTGGAAAAACGGGCAAATACAGGTGTTTCTTTGCCTGCTTCCTGAAAAAGTGCGGCTTTTGTATATTTTTTCATGCTGTTTTTTGTAATGAATACACCATGCGCTCCCGCTCCTCGGGCGTGAACGACTCTTTCGGGAACTCTTTCACGATCGAAGTGAGCCAATTTCTCAATTAGCTGATAATCTTCAAGCAGTGCAGGTCCTCTTTCTCCAGCTGTAATTGAGTTCTGGTTATCGCCGATCGGGGCACCTTGATTCGTTGTGAGTTTTCTTTTCTCCACTAAAAACACTCCTTTAGATTATAATTATTATTAAGTGAGTATAGTTTTATTTTAACTACTTGAGAATGAAAGTCAATCACAAATTATAATTATTTTAAATTAGTAATCATTAAAAATAATTAAATCAAGCATAAAAAAAGAGACAACCTATACAAAAAGTTGTCTCTAAAAAATATTATCGGGTTTGGAAGAGTAGAACCAAAACCTTCACGTTTATGGTTTGATCAATTTAGAATCCGTGATAAAGCGTACGCCTTCCGTTGATTCCAAAGAGAACACTCCTCCCCTTCCTTCTTTTACATCCAATATGATCCGGAAATGCTTCCAATACTCATATTGCTGTTCGTTCATATAAAAAGGACAGTCGGCTACAGTACCTACTAATACATCACTGTCACCGATGATCAAATCATCTTGACTTAAACACATAGGAGAACTGCCATCACAACATCCTCCAGACTGATGAAACAGGAGGGCACCATGCTTTCCTTTTAACGTTTCAATTAGATGGAGGGCTTGTTCCGTTGCCTCTAGTCGCTGTTCCATTTTAGAAGAAACCTAACGCTTTAGGGCTATAGCTAACTAGTAAATTCTTCGTTTGTTGATAGTGTGATAGCATCATTTTATGATTTTCGCGACCGATACCGGACATTTTGTATCCACCGAATGCCGCATGTGCCGGGTATTGGTGATAACAGTTAGTCCATACGCGTCCTGCTTGAACCTCTCTACCAAAACGGTAAGCCGTGTTCATGTCACGCGTCCACACACCTGCCCCAAGTCCGTAAAGAGTATCATTGGCGATTTCAAGGGCTTCTTCTTTCGTTTTGAACGTTGTAACGGAAACAACAGGGCCAAAGATTTCTTCCTGGAAAATACGCATTTTGTTGTTGCCTTTGAAGACTGTCGGCTTCACATAGAAACCTGCTTCCTGATCTCCATCCAGTGTATTTTGCTCACCACCGATGAGTAATTCCGCTCCTTCTTCTTTCCCGATTTCAATATAAGATAGAATCTTATCCAATTGTTCTTGAGAGGCTTGAGCACCCAGCATTGTATCTGAATCCAACGGGTTCCCCTGCTTGATTTGTTTCACTCGTTCGATTGCACGCTCCATGAACTTATCGTAGATCGATTCCTGGATTAGCGCCCTTGAAGGACATGTACACACTTCTCCTTGATTAAGTGCAAACATCACGAAACCTTCGACTGCTTTATCAAGGAAATCATCATCCTGATCCATTACATCTTCAAAGAAGATATTAGGTGATTTACCACCAAGTTCTAACGTAACAGGGATAATGTTTTGAGAAGCATATTGCATGATCAGGCGACCTGTTGTCGTTTCACCTGTGAAGGCTACCTTACCAACACGCTTACTTTGCGCAAGGGGTTTCCCTGCTTCCACTCCAAATCCTTGCACCACATTCAGTACACCTTTAGGCAGCAGGTCTTCAATGAGTTCAATCAGAACCATGATGGAAGCCGGTGTTTGCTCAGCAGGCTTCAAGACTACACAGTTTCCTGCAGCTAGGGCAGGTGCAATCTTCCAAACACCCATCAGAATCGGGAAATTCCAAGGAATGATTTGGGCTACAACCCCGATTGGCTCATGGAAATGATAAGAGACCGTATCATTATCGATCTCACCAAGAGATCCTTCCTGGCCTCTGATACATCCGGCGAAATAACGGAAGTGGTCAATCGCAAGGGGTAAGTCTGCCGCTAATGTTTCACGAACCGGCTTACCATTATCCCATGTTTCGGCTACAGCAAGCATTTCTAGGTTTTCTTCCATACGATCCGCAATTTTATTTAAGATGATGGATCTTTCCGTAGCAGAGGTTTTACCCCATGCGTCTTTCGCTGCATGTGCAGCATCCAATGCCTTTTCTACATCCTCTTTGTTTGAACGGGCAATTTTCGTGAAAACTTTCCCCGTGACAGGCGATACATTTTCAAAGTATTCTCCACTTGCTGGCGGCACATATTCTCCACCAATAAAGTTCTCATACTTGTCCTTAAATTGTACCAATGAACCTTCAGTATTCGGATTATTATAAAGCATCTAAGATCCTCCTATATTTATGTATTTTTCTGTTAATTAAGCGCTTTCATTGTTATTATAGGTCATTTATGAGGTACGGACAAGTATATTGTTGAAAAATTCTTTATTTTTCGTTAATTTATGATAAATTTTTTAGGTGAAAAGTAGCAATAAACTTTACGAAAAGATCATTAAAAAAGACGACTCCCCCTTTCATGGGTGGCATCGTCCTGGTCGCAGACTATTTAGTTTTACTGTATACTTTCGAGATCACGATATCTTCATCCGTCATGATGTGCCCATGACTTTTCTTTAGTGCATCTTCCAGGTGGTCAGGCATTTTCTCTGATTCGTACGCACAGACGATGGTCAGATTATGCTCATGAATAGCACGATCCGTTTCTGTTTCGAACCACTCAATGATTGATGCGGGGTCTTCCAATGTGCCCCATTCCACATTTGTCCACGAACGGAAAGAAATATCGTTCTCTAAAAATGGGGTAATGGATTTCGTTAATTGTTCATAAATGGCTGGAGGATGGTAGCTACCACTCGATTGATAGAAATCAAAGTTACTAATAACATGAATTTTCTTTAATTGGTCGCTGGTTAATTGATTATTTAACTGTTTAAGCAATACATTCAGGTTCCTCTCGTTCTCAATAAGAACAATAGAATCCCCCTTTTCGATTCCCTCGAGAACATACGCAATGGCATTTTGTAGATATCGGTTTCGATCATTATATGAATAGAGGATATGAGTACATTGACTTTCATTTAATAGATTCCGTATTTTTTCTTTCAATTCAACCCGCCTTTCAACTGGTTTTTCCAATTATAGTATAGTTTCTCTACGGAAGAGCAGAACTCCTCTTTTTTAAAAAATGGATTTAAAAAAAGACCGCCCTTCAAGAAAGGCAGTCTTCTTAAAAATTGTATTATTTTTTGATTAAATCTTCACGTTCTGATTGCTCGATCCACTCTTCAAGCTTGTCTTTAAGAGTGTTGAAGCCAGCTGGTGTTGTTTCTTCGTTAGCTTGCTTTACACTTCCTTGACCTTGACGGCGAGGTTTTTTCGCTGCTGCAGGTTTTGCTTGTGGTGCTGCAGGAGCTTCTTCTGTAGCACGGATAGAAAGGCTGATTTTACCAGCTGCTTCGTCCACTGATAATACTTTAACCTTTACTTCGTCGCCTACTGAAAGGTGCTCGCTAACGTCTTTAACAAAGCCGTGAGTGATTTCAGAGATATGGACTAATCCTTGTGTTTCTTCGTCAAGTGCAACGAACGCACCGTATGGTTGAATGCCTGTAACTTTACCTGTTACAACAGTTCCTGTTTCGAATTTTGTAGTCATGGTAACACTCCTAGTATATATATTATTTTTCGTCTTTACACGCAATTGTAGATTATATCATAGAATCCGTGATTCGGCAAAAGTTTATTCTATCAGACCTCTGCAACTAAACCCATTTTCTTCGATTTTCCACCTATAATTGCTTTCTCACTAGTTATGCTTCCCAATTATTAAAATTATTAAAACAGAGTAAACTTAGCGCTCTTTATATAGTTCTTCTGTCTCTGAAGACAAAATGACCGGTGTCGTCTGAACCCAACGATCTGGCTTAACGAAATTTTCATGCCTTAACTCATCATATACCTCTTTCAGATGAAGGGATGTTGTGTAATCTGGGTACTCTTTCAGTATATATCGGTAGGTTTCTTCTACATGTGATTTCAATTTATCACTTCCATCAAAGATGGGCTGATACACATTTCCATCTGTAAAGTATTGATAGAGAAGATCGTATTCATGCTTCACTTCTACCCTGAACCTTGAGTCATCCGGCAGTTCCTTTAATATCTTTTCGTAGACCATCAAGCGATCAGCTGCTTCTTTCCATGTCCCTGTAAATTCACCTGCTTTAATGACTGGAACAAAACGGGTAATCATATACAATTCATATCCTTCCGGTAAGGCTTCACGATTCGTGATCATCCTGAAGTACTCCACATCCAATTTAGTTTCAAGCCGGTCCGTTTCACTGTTATACGATAGCTTAACTGCATTATTGAATATTCCATCCCGTAACAACCATAGTTTGGGGGGATAGTCGTTTTTCATATGGTTGAACTCCTTCATATTGAATTCTCCGTTCTCAACATAAGGCTTCCAATATTCACCATACTTATTCAACTCGTCCTCATATAGCGGGAGGATATCTTGTTCCTTTTTAATAAAATCATCAACCCATACTTCTGCTTCTTCCTTCGTTAAAGGAGCTTTCAGATTTTTCATCATCACATCTGGAGTAGTCAATATCTGAGTCAACTCGTCACTCGCTCTCTGGACCCACTCCACTTTTCTTTCATTTGAGAAGTCCCGCTTTGGAATGGATTCGATATATGTGAGTTGCCTCCCTGCATCCCGTGCGATCCCAGTCGAATTAAATATGCCTTCCGTAAACCCGAGCCGCTCCATTGCTTGAGTTTTCCTTAAATCATATTGAGCTTTCGCATCTTCTATCTCCCTTTGAAGTCGTTGGTCTGACTCACCGGCAAAATCCGATTGATTCCCATTCTGTCTTCCCGGTTCATCCATCGTAAGCTGCAGGATGAGAACCGCACCGATCAGAAGGACACCAATGAAACTTGCGACGTATGGCCAATGAATTAGTGGTCGCTTCTTTTGGGATTTCCCTTCTTGTTTTATGGCTTGTATGATGTCTGAGGGATTGGTCTGATCCGGAATTTTCTTATACGATTGATTCAATAATTCCATGCGTTTTTCAAGCATTTTGTCATCCATTCAATCTCCCCTCCCTTTTTTCAGCCTCTTCCAGTTCTTTTTTCAAGAGGTTTTTCCCTCTTAAAAGTCTTGTTTTGACAGTAGATAAATTGATTGACAGTATTTCAGCCATTTCTTCATACTTCTTTTCATGAAAATAGTAAAGGATGATCGGTAATTGATATTTACCATCCATCTTTTGGATGCATTCGTGCAGCATGCGATCCTCTTCCTCCCTAAGGATACGTTCTTGAGGAGTAATGACGTTTTCTGAAGGTTCATTCCCGATTTTTTTCACCCGATTGTTATGCTGATTTTCTTTTCGTTTAAAGTCCCTCGACACATTCAAAGTGATTTTATAAAGCCAGGTTGTAAACTTCGCATAAGAGAACCCGTCCAGAAACCTGTATACACGAATGAATACTTCCTGGGTGATGTCTGGTATATCAGCGATGGAATTCCCCATCTGATAGGCAAACCGTTCAACGATGGGAGAATAATATGTGATTAAATGGCTATATGCCTGCAGATCTCCTTTTTTCGCACGTTCGATCAAGTGCTCATTTTCCACTCGAGTTTTCCCCCTTTCTCTTCGATGCTTTCATTTATGTAACGATTGTGAAGTGGATTTTGTTTCATTTATTTACCATTTAATCCAATCTTTTAAAATAGACAAAAAAAAGCCTAACCCAATTCTAATTGGATCAGACTAATTCTTTACAGTGATTGATTTCTTTTTTCGTTGCTTTTGAATAAATGGCAAGGCATACAGCATGAAGGCTGCAATATGGGCGAAGGCAAGGTTGGCAACAAACAGGCTCCAAAGCGTTACATGTCCCCATCCCCCAAGTTCCGGAACCGCTACGTAATAAATAAACACTGCCCATAAGGCTATAACAAATGGGATATGAAGAACCGCCCACTTACGATGTTCTATCCAAAGAAATAGTGGAGTAGCCGTTGCGATAAATAGATATACAAGAAATACATCCATAGTAAATTCCTCCAATCCGGTAGTAAACGCTTTCAATTATGGCAAAAAAAAGAACAATTTGTGAACGTTTTGTTACAATTAGTATACTACATTTTAGAGAAATTTCCAGCCCATTCAGCATGTTTTTGACTAGTTTTCTAGAAATTAGGTTAATTGTAATGTTTACAACCGTTTTCACACATAATAAATGGAAATACATGTTGCCATAATGTTCGCTATCACTTATTTAATGGCATTCACCCCCATTTTTCTTATATATTGAAAATTTAAAAATCCGGTGTACAGAGGGTGTAAAACATAGTACGATTGAAAAATCTTATTTTTTTGAAAGGAGGATCTTAAACTTGGCCAAAAAAGAACAATGGACTTCTAAGATTGGTTTCATTCTGGCGGCGGCCGGTTCAGCTATAGGGCTCGGTGCCATTTGGAAATTCCCGTATATGGCAGGTGCAAATGGAGGAGGTGTCTTCTTCTTACTCTTTATCCTTTTCACCGTTTTGATCGGTGCGCCCATTCTTCTGGCAGAGTTTGTTATCGGAAGACGGGCGGGAGCCGACGCCGTTACTTCCTATAAAAAATTGGCCCCTCAGTCTTATTGGCACTGGATCGGCTATTTGGGAACGGTTGTTTCTTTTATCATATTATCTTTTTACAGTGTTGTAGGCGGATGGATCCTTTCTTACTTGGCCCGGAGTGTGACAGGCTCTTTAATCGGGAAATCTCAAGAGGAGTACGGAACTTTATTCGAGAGCATCATTGCAAATCCAAAAGAAGTGCTAATTGCACAATTCCTCTTTATTGTCATTACAATACTTGTCGTACAAGGTGGGATTCAAAAAGGGATCGAACGGGCTAGCCGTTATATGATGCCGGCATTATTTATCTTATTTTTTATTTTAGTGATCAGGTCCCTTACCTTGGAAGGTGCGATGGAAGGTGTCCGCTTCCTGTTATTGCCGGACTGGAGCTATTTAAATGGGGAAACGGTTTTACTTGCGTTAGGACAAGCATTCTTTGCACTTACGGTCGGACTTTCTGTCATGGTGACGTACGCATCCTATCTTTCAAAAGAGGACAGCATGCCACGATCCGCCATCAGTGTATCCGGATTAAATATCTTTATTTCATTATTGGCAGGATTGGTCATTTTCCCTGCTGTGTACGCCCTTGGTTTCCAACCGGATGAAGGACCGGGAATTGCATTTGTTGTCCTGCCAGCCGTTTTTAATGAAATTGCATTCGGTGGCATTTTCTTAACAGTGTTCCTGATTTTACTGTTGTTTGCAACCCTGACATCTGCTTTCTCCATACTTGAAATCGGGGTCGCGGCCCTGTCGAAAGGGAATCAATCGAAACGAAAGCCATTTACATGGCTAATCGGAATACTGGTTTTCTTTGCAGGTATTCCAAGTGCCCTTTCATTTGGTGTATTCGGAGATTTCCTCATTCAAGGAAAGAACTTCTTTGACTTTGCCGATTATATTACGAGTAATTTTGGATTGCCGATCGGGGCATTATTGATCAGTATTTTCGTCTCCTACCGATTAAAGCGAGAAGATGTATGGAGCGAAATCCAATCTGGTTCGTCTATATCACCGGCCCTGTTCAACAGCTGGATTTTTCTATTGCGCTACATCGTACCAGTAGCCATCATACTTGTTTTCATATCTTAAATGCGAGGTCCGTCACTGAAGACGGACCTTTCATTTTTAACATTTTGTTCACGATAAGCAGGGCTATTTTTTTCCAAATGGTGATAAACTGTAGATAGAAGGAAGGTATTCTATGGGGAGGGACTTTAGTATGTCACACTTTGGTGAGAATTTAAAACGGGTACGCGAAGAGCGCAAACTATCTCAACAGGAGCTTGCTTTAAGGGCCAGACTAGGCACGAAGACGATTGAAAAGTATGAATCCGATCTTCAGATTCCCGATACACCAACGATTCTTAAGCTTTCAACTGTACTTGATATACCTGCTTCCGAACTGCTGGAACGGGAAGTAAAAGATCACCCTCCAACAGGCGTTGACGCTGAAATGGAACTGCTGATCAAAGAATTGGGACCAAAACGAACAAAGCTGATCCTCCGTAAGGCCAAGGAATTCTCTGAAGAAGATTTCCTTCGTGTCATGCAAATGTTGTATGAACTGAAATATGAAAAGAGCGAAAGCTAAAAACTTTTTATGAAATGATGTATAGACAGTGAAAAAAGGGGTCATACTGAAAATAAGCTTTCTAAGTATTCCCCCTTTTGTTTTCATTTGTTGGACGATATTTTATCGTCCTATTTTTTTTGCCCAATTAAAAAAGGTGCCAGGCACAAATGTGTTCTTTTGTGCCTGGTACCCTTCATTTTCTAACTATGATTCTCAACAAAACGCTTCATCCGTTTCACGGCTTCCTGCAGCTGCTCCATACTTGAGGCATAAGAACAACGAATATATCCTTCTCCACCTTTACCGAACACATTACCGGGTACAACGGCAACTTTCTCTTCCAAAAGAAGCTTTTCTGCAAATTCCTCTGAAGACATTCCTGTTTTTTTAATGGAAGGAAAGGCATAGAATGCTCCCCCAGGGGTATGGCAGGTTAATCCGAACTCATTGAGGGAGTCAACAAAATAGTGTCGTCGATGACGATAGCTTCTCTTCATTTCCATCACATCATCCATCCCTTTATCGAGTGCCTCCACAGCAGCATGCTGAGCAGGCGTGGACGCACACATCATGGCGTATTGATGAATTTTAAGTAAGGATGAAGCGATCTCTTCAGGAGCACAAATAAACCCCAGTCTCCAGCCAGTCATGGCAAACCCTTTCGAAAATCCATTGATTACAAGCGTTCTTTTTCTCATGTCCTTTAAAGAAGCAATGGACACGTGGCGATGATCATAAGCAAGCTCAGAGTAAATCTCATCTGAAAGGACAACCAGATCATGCTTTCGAACCACCTCTGCTAGCTCTTCCAGGTTCTCTCTTTCAAGGACCGTCCCCGTTGGATTATTGGGCGAACATAATAAGACGGCTTTTGTACGCGGAGTGATGGCTGCTTCAAGTTCTTCGGCTGTGACTTTGAAGTCATTTTCCGGCTTGGTTCCGACAGTTACGGCTACTCCACCTGCCAATTGAACAAGTGGTACATAGGAAACGAAGCCAGGTTCCACCACAATGACCTCATCTCCTTGATCAATGATTGCCCGCAGGCTGATATCAAGGGCTTGAGAGGCACCGACCGTCACAATGATTTCATCTTTAGGATCGTAGTCTACGGAGTAGCCCTCTTTCATATACGCGGCAATCTTCTCCCTTAGCTCCAGTAGGCCTGCGTTCGCTGTATAGGAGGTATAGCCTTGCTCCAAGGAAAGAATTGCAGCTTCCCGCACCGTCCAGGAGGTAATGAAATCCGGTTCTCCAACCCCGAGCGATATGACCCCTTCCATATTTGCTGCCAAATCAAAGAATTTCCGGATGCCGGAAGGCTTTAAATTTTTCACGGATTGAGATATGTAAGATGTCTTTGTTTTCATGGAGACACCACAATTCGTTTATCTTCACCATGATCACCAAAGATGGTGCCGTCATGCTTGTATTTCTTCAATTGAAAATGAGTTGTTGTAGATAAAACGGAATCCAGAGTAGATAGCTTTTCAGAAACGAATGTAGCAACTTCATGCATGGTCCGACCCTCCACAGTTACAGAAAGGTCATATGCCCCAGACATTAGATAAACACTTTTCACTTCTTTGTAACGATAAATACGATGGGCAACTTCATCGAATCCCACTCCTCTTTTCGGAGCGACTTTTACATCGATCATCGCCGTTACCCCTTCATGCCCTTCTATTTTGGACCAATCCACAACGGAACTATATCTGACAAGCACATTGTCTTTTTCAAGTCTTTCAATCGCATTCTCTATTTCCTCTGTTGTTACTTGAAGCATTTTCGCTATATTCTCTGAGGAAATCCTGGCATCTTTCTGTAAAATCCTTACCAAATCAAGCTCCATTTCTCTTAGTTGCATTCTGCTTCCTCCTCATCACCACTAAATGGTTTTATTATATCAGAAGTAACTGTTATGAAAAGAGGGTTCCTCACTTTAAGTCTATTTTCCCCATTACATCCATAATTACAATTGGTTATGAGACAACTTTCGAATTCAGGTGTTAAATGCCGAAATAGGGGTAAAATATCTGTAAACTAGTAGAGAGGAGTGACGAAGTATGCAAGAACAAGACTTTGCAAAGGTGGTTCAGGTGAATGGTGCCAATGTTTATTTTGAACATCATCAGCATCCCGAAGCCACGGAAACCTTCGTCCTTCTTCATGGATTTCTATCATCAACCTTTAGCTTTAGACGGCTTACTCCTCTTTTGAAAGAAAATTATAATGTCATTTCCATCGATCTCCCTCCCTTTGGGAACAGCGAAAAGAACAATCGATTTATCTATTCTTACGACAATCTGGCCAACACGGTCATCGCCTTATTAGACCACTTGAATGTTAGCAATGTCCACCTGACGGGTCATTCAATGGGCGGTCAGATAGCTCTGAACGTGATGAAAAAAGCACCTTCCCTAGTCGAAAAGGGCGTACTCCTGTGCAGCTCCGGCTATCTCAAGAAAATGAAGTGGCCTGTCACGATGCTGAGCCATATTCCCTTTTTCCATCTGTATGTAAAACTGTGGCTTACACGATCAGGGGTACGGAATAATCTTGAAAATGTTGTACATGATTCAAGGATGATCGATGATGAAATGATGTTTGGGTATCTGAAACCATTTCTGGAGGATGATATTTTCAAGGCATTGACGAGGATGATTCGAGATCGTGAAGGAGATTTAACGGAGAGCGATTTGCGCAACATTCAAACACCTTGCCTCCTTGTCTGGGGAGAACATGACAGAGTGGTCCCCTTATCCACGGGACATAAGCTGAAACAGGATATCCCGAACTCAAGGCTCGTGGTTTTAGAAGATACAGGACATCTCGTTCCTGAAGAGAAGCCTGAAGAAGTATTGGAGCACATCCATCAATTTGTATCAGCATCTCTTGAAGGAATTACAGAGGATTCCGAGACACAGCCGCTATACAAAAAAGGACTTTCCCAAACGCTCATATCTGAAACGTAGGGAGAAGTCCCTTTTTTATGTTAAAAGTTAAATCGAACACGATCCGATAAACAAATCATTTTCATCTTTTCCGATTCCATCATATGATTATATTAATCATTACATATTCAGAAAGGGGACAAATTCGTGAGTAAATTCGAGGAAATCATCAACCGAAAAGGGTCTTCCTCCGTAAAATGGGACCTGACGAAGACAGTGTTTGGGAGTGAAGATGTTCTGCCCATGTGGGTGGCTGATATGGATTTCCTGCCGCCACAAGATGTGTTGGATGCCCTGCAGGATCGGCTGAAACACGGGATCTTTGGTTACACCTTTGTTGGAGATGAAACGGCAGCAAGCATTAAGGAATGGGTCAAAAAACGTCACAGCTGGGACATTGAAAAGACGTGGATCCAATACAGTCCTGGAGTCGTGCCGGCGATTTCCACGATTATTCAGGCACTTACTGTTCCGGGAGATAAAGTGCTCGTACAATCCCCTGTCTATACACCCTTTTTCAGCCTGGTGGAGGACAATGACCGTGAAATTGTAAATGCTCAACTCGATTATGTTGACGGAAGATATTCTATCGACTTTGATGCGTTTGAAGAAGCTTTAAAAACAGGTGTGAAGCTCTTTTTATTATGTAATCCACACAATCCGAGCGGTCGGGTATGGAAGAAAGAAGAGCTAATGAAAATTGCTCAATTATGCCATCAGTACAATGTAGTGATCGTGTCGGATGAAATTCATTCAGATCTGGTCTATGAAACTCATACCCATATTCCGCTGGCTTCTCTTCATGACTCGTTCAGAGATATCACGATCACGTGCATCGCACCAAGCAAAACATTCAACCTTGCAGGATTACAGGCTTCAGCCATGATCGCTCCCAATCCGGATCTCCGGGAAAAAATCGCCGCCATTCATAAAAAACAGGGCTTCTTCACTCTCAATACGTTTGGGATTGTCGGAATGGAAACAGCCTATCGCTTTGGCGGGGCATGGCTGGAAGAAATACTGGTGTACCTGCAGGAAAACGTGAGAGTCACGAAGGAATTCATTGGAGATCACCTGCCCCATCTCCAATTGGTGGACCCTGAAGGAACTTATTTGCTCTGGATAGATTGTACAAAGATGGAACTCTCTGATGAAGAGCTGAAGGAGCGTCTATTGGACAAAGGAAAACTCGCATTGGAACCGGGAACAAAATACGGACCTGGTGGGGAAGGCTTTGTTCGAATGAATATTGCCTGTCCAAGAGGAACGTTGATGGATGGGTTGGAGAGGTTGCGAAAAGCTTTGGGCTAACCGAGGGGTTTATTTTCAACTTCTGTACTTTTATTTTCAACTTTTTGTACCTGGTACATTTCAAGTCATTTGTACCAGGTACAAACTTTGTTGCAAAATCCACGCCTTGTTCTACTTCTTCTTATCACTCACAATTTCCCCGCAGGCAATACGTTTACCGGAATCGCCTGAAGGCTGGGTCATCCCATCGTCTTTGCTTTCATCGATGATCAAAGAAGTCCCATCTTTGGTGAAAAGGGACGTCTTCCCTTTCGTCAAGGTGACACCACCTGCCATAAGTTTGACTTTTGCTGTGCCATCTTCCTCGACAATGATGTTAGGAAGATCTCCTCCATGTGCTCCCTCAGGATGAAGAAGTCCATGTTTTTTATCATCAGGATTGAAGTGATTTCCTGCAGATGCAAAATCCGGTCGCTCACATACACCTTTTTCGTGGATGTGAATCCCATGTTCACCGGGCGGCAAACCTTCAAGGTCCAATCCGACTTCCACTCCATCCGACTTCTCTTGCAGGGTCGCTTTTCCAAGTGAATCCCCGTTCTCATTTTTTAATTCCACTTCTACCTTTTTAGGGTTTTCGATGGCACATGCCCCAAGTAGTACACTTATCATGATCATATATAATAGTGATGATTTTTTCATTTTGCACTTCCTCCAAATCTGCATACTCTTCCACCATTGTTGACGTTTGAGGGAAAAAGTATTCCTCTTTTTCACCGGAAAAGAAGCTAATGGGCCAGAGGCGGTAATAGATGAAAGTAGTGTTGAATCAATACAACAAAAAAACACGCCTATACATTTAAGCGTGTTCCACTCTTTTTATTCTGATTCCCTGTTATGCTTCCCGGCTTCCTCTTCCATCTTCTTCGTTTTCAATTCTTCACGTTTTGAAACCTTTATAATTAAACGGAACGTCAATAAGGCAGCTATTAAGAAGATGGCCATCGTAATGCTTGCAGGGATATATTCCGACTTATCTTCAGGAAAATATAGAAATAAGTTTAATACATAATAAGAAAGCATCGTAAGCTCCTTTCAAAAAACAAACTCTTCGTCTATTATACCAACACCGTAAAGAACAAACCAACTTGAAATCGCTACGTTTTTAACGATTTAATGAACAGGCCCTGAAACAAGCCTCGACAATTTCCGAGGAAATATACGTTTACCCTAGTAGAGCCTCCACCCCAAAAAAAAGAGCCCTAAACCCTCAATAGGGTTCAAAGCTCTCTCACTACTATTTTACAACCTTAATATTTTCAATCACGATATCTTCTTTTGGAAGATCGTTCTCACCAACTTCTACATAGGCCATTTCATCGACGATGTCCATTCCTTCAACCACTTGTCCAAAGACCGTATGTTTTTGGTCAAGCCAAGGAGTTCCACCATTCTCCATATAAGCTTCGATGATTTCTGCCGGGAAACCAGCTGATTTCATTTGCTCTTCAAACTGTGGGTCGATGTCATCCTTCTGCACGATGAAGAATTGACTTCCATTTGAATCCGGTCCGGCATTGGCCATGGAAAGGGCACCACGAAGATTAAATAATTCAGGTGAAAATTCATCTTCAAAGGATTCACCATAAATACTTTCCCCACCCGTTCCGTTTCCATTCGGGTCTCCCCCCTGGACCATGAAGTCTTTGATCACTCGGTGGAATTTAAGTCCGTCATAATAACCGTTCTCACTATGAGTGATGAAGTTCTCGACGGTTTTAGGTGCCTGCTCAGGGAAAAGCTTGATCTTAATCGTTCCCATCGAGGTTTTCATTTCTACCAATTTTTCGTTTTCAGCAACTTCTGTTGTAAGCTGAGGGTATGTCATTGTGTCATCTCCTTTGGAATCTTCTGCCGTATTCTTGTTTGCTTCTGTTTGTTGTGTTTCTTCTTTAGCGGAATCTTCCTTCTCTGTTTGTCCACAAGAGGCAAGTACTAAACCTAATAAACACAGGATCACGATCATCAGACGCTTCATATATGTACCTCCACATGTTACCTTTATAGTAGATCTTTCAACATTCATTCCGCTTTCATTATAATAAAGATTGAAGTATTAGAGGAGGTTTTTTTATGAAAAACATACAAATTGGTGATTATGTCACAGCTTTTTATAAAACGGGCAAGTATATCGGGGAAGTAACCGGAGAACGGCCAGGAGCCTATGTGGTGAAAATTCTCTCCGTCTTGAAGCATCCACGGCAAGGCGATTTACATAATCCCCAGGAAGTGGACGTTCCAATTTTTCACGAACGAAAAGCCCTTGCACACCGCGAGCAGGCGAATATGCCCGAGAAGATGGTGAAGTCGTTTGACGGGAACATCCCAGATTATAATGAATCATTGGTCTCTGCATACCTTTCACTGAAGAAAGAGCTGGCAGAAGACCCAACCCCCCACGCCAAGAAGAGCCTGGAAACACTCGGGTCGATTCAAAGGGAATACGAATTGATGTATAGCCTGACATTTTAAACATAGAAGAGGGACGGACCTCAGGAAGGTCCGTCCCTCTTCTCGTTATGCAAGCTGGTTGTAAAATTTGGACAGGTCTATTCTTTCCCCGATGGTGGTTGGTTCCGCTTTATCGAGGTATTTTTTGTCTTTTTCGACCAGGTTGTAGATATGGTGGGTGGTGAGGGCATCATCTAAGGCTTTATGATGCTTTCCTACTCCTTCCCTCCCGTATTCCTGGACTGCTTTCCATAGCCCGGTTTGGTTTTGATCACCAAAGAATCGTTTATATTCCATGGATAAGTCGACGAATTGAGCTTGGAAAGGAAATGGAATGCCGGACTGTGTACAGTTATCACGCAGTACCTTCATATCCATGTTTCCCCACGTCACTACTTTGTCGATCCCTCTTGCATTCAACCCGGAAAAATAGTCAATCAAACATTGAAATGAGATTCCCGAATCGACTTCCTGCTGGTTAATCGATAAGAACCGTTTACAGCGGTTGGTCAGTTTGGGAAACGCAGTCGGTTTCACATAAGATGAAAACGAATCGGACACTTTCCCTTTCTCAACCACCACAACACCAGCTTCAATAATCTCAGGAAAAAAACCTTTGGGGACTCTATGTCGTTCCGGCATAGAAAACTCAAAATCTATAAACACAAGCTGTTCCGGTTTCGCCACTATACTCCCTCCTCAAAATCTAGATAAGACCCCAATTTATCTATAATAAAAAGAATTCATCATAAAAATAAAATCGGTACTCACACCAATTTTCCACACTTCTTATTCTTACATTATATCATGATGAACCTATAAATTATGACTATTTCCCGGTTTTCCCCGTGAATAAATGTTGTTCGGTGGACTGGAGCCTCAATCTTTAATAAAATGAATATTTAGGTATGCGAAATAAAATCTATACAGAAGGTGTTAACCATTTCAATCAAAAAAAAGAATTTGACGATTATGCTTATGGCCAATTTCCTGGTTGCGGCAAGTGCGACGATGGTTTTGCCGTTTTTGTCTCTTTATATTGAAACCTTTGGTACGTACAGTCATGAATACGTTCAACGCTGGTCAGGATTTGTGTTCGGTGTTACATTCTTAACAGCTTTCTTTATTTCTCCTTTATGGGGACGAATCGGAGACCGCTTCGGCTATAAACCGATCCTTCTTATTACAGGGTATGGGATTGCCATATCGATTTTTCTGATGGGCTTCATGGATTCCGTTTGGGGGCTTTTCGTCCTTCGTATGATCATGGGTGCGGTGACAGGTTTCATTCCCACTTCAATGGCCCTTATTTCGGCTCAGACTCCGAAGGAAGAAGCAGGACGTACGCTTGGCACCCTGCAAATGGGAACTGTTTCAGGAGGACTATTCGGTCCAGTCATCGGTGGGTTACTCGCTGATAATGTAGGCTTTTCCTACACATTCATTTTCACCTCCATCGCCATTGCCATTGCAGCAACCGTTGTTTTACTTGGCATTGACGAGCAAAGGAGCAAAGAGCAACTGAACCAGCGAAACAAGTATTCAAGTATTGAAGTGCTTCAGCATATTTTCAGTCACAGATTATTAGTGACGGTTCTCTTATTGTCATTCCTTATCCAGGTAGCAAACTTTAGCATCCAGCCTCTTCTCGCCCTCTACGTAGATGAACTTACCTCATCTACGAATCTGGCATTTCTGGCAGGAATTGCTTTCTCTGCAACCGGGTTTGGTAATTTACTTGCGACACGGCGATGGGGTCAGCTTGGTGATGATATTGGTTATGAAAAGGTGTTATCGATCCTCCTTGTCCTAGCCTCCATTTTCATCGTACCCCAAGCACTGGCTGTAGAACTGTGGCAGCTTGTCCTGTTCCGGTTCTTGTTCGGCATCGCGATCGGCGGGATGATACCATGTGTGACCGCTTATATCCGTCAGGAAGCCCCCATCAGTATGCAAGGGGAAGTACTCGGGTATAATCAGAGCTTTCGCTTTCTCGGAAACGTAGTCGGACCTGCTTTTGGCGGGATCGTGTCAGGATATATTGGTATTTCTTCCGTTTTTTATATAACAGGTGCTTTATTCTTATGCGCTTTTGGATTATTATGGTGGAGTATGCGTCATTCTGAAACAACCAGCCATGTGAAAGATTACTAGAAAAGTAGAGTGAGAAATGAGAATTTTCGCAGGTTATCTAACGGTAATTAGTGTTATGTTCATCTTTTTTACCACATTATTTTTTACGACGGATGAATGGAACAAAGTACAAAGCTTTCAAGATGAATTAGAACACTCGGTAAGGACCGATAACTTACATCTAAATCGTACCAGTTTACTGCTTGATCAGAACGGGAAGGTATTTTCGGAAGTGAACCGCCCGTTCCGAATATATATTCCGGATGAGCAGATCCCCCCTTTCATGAAGGATATTCTTGTCGCTTCAGAGGATCAGCATTTTTATGAACATGTCGGATTCGATGCCGGAGCGATTCTCCGGGCTGTCGTGAAAAACCTGGTGTTCACCCACATCCAACAGGGTGGGAGCACGATTACACAGCAACTTGCAAGAAACCTGTATCTGGGGCAGGAAAAAACGTACAATCGTAAATTGACCGAGTTATTTTACGCCCATGAAATTGAAAAATCGTTATCAAAAGATGAAATATTAGAACTTTACCTGAATGTCATTTACTTCAGTAATGGCGTTTACGGGATTGAAACAGCGTCACAGTATTACTTCCAGAAGAGTGTACCGGAACTCAATCAGGCAGAGATGGCGTTCATTGCATCGATTCCCAATAACCCGGGAAAATATGATCCCATCGATCATTTCGATCAAACGAAAGTTCGTCAGGAACGTCTTCTGGATATTCTCGTCAGTACGGGTAAGCTATCCAAAGAAGAAGCGGAAAAAATGAAAAAAGTACCGATTAGCTTAAATGTTCGTAAAAAAATCGATTTATATCCTGATTATGCTTTTTATGTGGAAAGTGAATTAAAAGAACTGATTTCGATTCACGAGGGCTACAAAGTGGAACTGGCAAATGCCTCCTCTCCAAAGGAAAAGGAGAAAGTTGCACAGAAGCTCGATGAACGTTTACAAGAAGTGATTTCCTCAGGAGTTCATATTCAAACCGGACTGAACCCTGAGCTGCAGCAAAAAAGTGTGAACGCTTTAAATGGACAGCTTCAGAAAGAGTTACAAGGGGCCACTGTCACCATCGATAACAAGACAAGGACCATCGCGGCTTTGACCGGGGGCAGGAACTACCAGAAATATAACTTTCATCACGCATTTCAAGCTTTCAGGCAGCCTGGATCAGTGATTAAACCACTTCTCGTTTATGGTCCTTATATCGAGAGCTACCGGGCTTCCATCACTGAAAAAATAAATGCGAACCGGTACTGTATAGGTGACTATTGTCCGATAAACTATGGAGGAGCCCAGCCCGGAACCGTTACGATAAAACAATCGTTAGCACAATCGTATAACGCCGCTTCATTGCGTTTGATGGAAAAAACAGGCATAGAAGAAGCATTCAAATCCTTATCCCCTTTTTCATTTGAGAAGGTGTTAAGCGAGGATCAAACCTATGCAGCATCCGTAGGGGGATTCACTTATGGGATGAGCCCCCTTGAAATGACGGATGCTTATACGTCCTTTATTGATGGGAAGTACCAGGAAAGTCATGCGATCATTCATGTGAAGGACAATAAAGGAAACATCCTTTATCAATGGAAAAACGAGCCGAAAACGGTCTGGTCCGCAGATACAACCTCTAAAATGAGAAAGATGCTGGGCGAAGCCGCTACTTCCGGAACCGGGAGAGCCGCTTACGTATCAAAGCCCTATGTCGGGATTAAGACAGGAACCACCAATAACTATCATGACTATTGGGTCATGGGAATAACAGATACATTCACTACCGGTGTATGGGTGGGGCATGACATTCCCCGTAATATGAGTCATATTGAACAACAGCGTCCAAGTCATAAGATTTGGAAGCAAATCATGGAATGACAAAGAGTCTGCAGCACGTGCTGCAGACTCTTTGTCTATAACTTCACCTTCGACATAACCGGCAAACTCGCCATCACACCATTGTATAATTTCAAACACACAAAGAATATCGTTAAAAATAAGGATGACCATGAAAACACCTGTAAACCAACGACACCGAAGATCCCCATTTTCGAGAGGGATGGACTTATTTTATAAACAAAATAAATAAAATACACGACCGAGCTCAACGCAAAGATAATCAACAATCCCAGGAAGGATTTCAGACTCAGAACAGACACCAGGCCACCGATAAAATAAATCATAGATCCTGTTCGAACACGGTTATACAATTCTCCATCTGAATCCATGGAGAAAAACAGCATCGAAATACCATTGATCGTCTCCGCTATCAGCTTCAAGGCAGCAAAGACCATAAAAAAAGCAACCATTAAAAGTATCAATATCGCGAGCTTCAATTGCATATCCGATAAAAATTCCCTCATTCCGGGATAGACACCAATCTTCTTAAAGATGTCTACGAAAACCTCCACGCCATAAACGGAAAATGTAAGGCTAAATAATAATATAGAGAAAAGGGGCAAGTAGCTTGTTAAATATGTATTTTTCACTAATAACTCTCCCATAACGATTCTTTGACCACTCTCATCATAATCGTTTATGAGTATCTTGAAAAGGGTATAGAAACAGAAAAAACAGTGACTATATACCTATCACTTGTTTCACGGAAAGCACAAAAAGACCGGCCCTTCGATGATTGCAGAAAGGACAGTCATTTATTGCTGAGGATTGGAATGTGGCACGACACGGATATATTCTCTGGATCCAAATGGTTGTCTTTGCCGAATGGGGTCATTCGTCATTTCTTCTTCCACTTCTTCCGTTTCACCATATTGAACCGGCCTGATGTTCATACTGGTCGGGTCTTCCATTTCAATCATGCCCCTATTAAACCGATCTTGTGATTCAATTAACCACGCAAAGCCAAAAAAAGTAAAGAATATGGTCGTAACCGCTACAGTTTTCTTTTTCATAACTTCACCACCTTATGGATAGGATTCTCCAATTTGACCGAAACTATTCTGTAATCGGTTCAATTGCCCGAAAAAAACCAACAAAATTCCGATGGTATTTTCCGTCTATCTACATATTTAATACTTCATGAACAATCTGATACGAATGGAATCCTGAGTAATGCAAGCATCTATTTTTTACGTTATAATGCTCTTTGAGGTTCAGCTTCGGTCGAGGTTTTTGAAAGAAGATGCATGCTTAAAAACAGAAAAGACATTAGACCATGCTTTAGAATAAATGAATTTTACATGAGGGGGGTTTTATATGACTTTGTTACATTGGGCTATTGTATCGCCTTTTTTAATTGCCATACTCATTCCATTTCTTTATAAGGCATTTCGGAATGTACATACTGGTTGGTTCGTATTACTGCTTCCAGTCGCTTTATTTACTTATTTTTTCCAATTCATCTCCATCACTAAGAATGGAGATACCGTCAAGGAAACCTTGGAGTGGATGCCGTCCTTCGGTATCAACTTCATTGCCTACGTTGACGGACTCGGATTGCTGTTCGCCCTGCTCATCACAGGGATCGGTTCACTAGTTGTCCTGTATTCGATTTATTACTTAGATAAGAAGAAAGAACAACTACATAATTTTTATGTATACCTAATGATGTTCATGGGAGCGATGTTGGGCGTTGTCCTATCGGATAACTTGATCGTTCTTTATATGTTCTGGGAATTCACATCCATTTCCTCATTCTTATTGATCGGCTACTGGTATCACCGTGAGCGGTCAAGATATGGAGCCCAGAAATCCATGCTCATTACCGTCTTTGGTGGACTGAGCATGCTTGGAGGATTCTTACTTCTCTATCTTATGAGCGGGACCTTCAGCATCAGGGAATTAGTCATGCAATCCGATCAGTTAATGACAGAAGCACTTTTCCTTCCAGCATTACTTCTGGTCCTGTTGGGGGCTTTCACGAAGTCCGCTCAATTTCCGTTCCACATTTGGTTACCGGATGCCATGGAGGCACCGACACCGGTCAGTGCGTACCTGCATTCTGCCACAATGGTTAAAGCCGGTATTTATCTTGTTGCCCGCTTGAGTCCTGTATTCGCTGAATCAAGTGTATGGTTGTGGCTTGTTGGCGGATTCGGTATCTTTACACTATTCTGGGGTTCCTTTAATGCAGTGAAACAAACAGACCTTAAAGGAATACTTGCATTTTCAACCGTCAGTCAACTTGGTCTTATCATGTCTTTATTGGGAGTCGGCGCAGCTGCTCTTCACTACAGTCAATTAGACGAGAATATTTATATGGTTGCTACCCTTGCCGCCGTTTTCCATTTGATAAATCACGCCACCTTCAAAGGAAGCTTGTTCATGGTTGTCGGAATTATTGATCATGAAACAGGCACCAGGGATATCCGTAAGCTTGGCGGGTTGATGAATTTCATGCCGATCACCTTCACCATTGCGATCATCGGAGCCTTCTCCATGGCAGGGCTTCCTCCATTTAATGGCTTCCTTAGTAAAGAAATGTTCTTTACAGGGATGGTAAGGGTACTTGAAATGGATATATTCAACCTGGATACAGTAGGCATGATTTTCCCGATCCTTTCCTGGGTCGGTAGTGTGTTCACGTTTATTTACAGCATGATTCTTGTGTTTAAAACCTTTACAGGGAAGCATCAACCGGAGAAACTGGAAAAGAAACCACATGAAGCTCCACTTGGAATGTTAATTTCTCCAATTATCCTGGCTTCACTTGTGATTATTTTTGGTTTCTTCCCAAATATCCTTTCAGAACGAATCATCGCTCCGGCAGTAGCTTCCATCACTCCCAGCCTGATTCAGGAAGGACATGCAGTCAAAACCCATATTTCATTCTGGCATGGCTTTACGCCTGAACTGTTTATGACCTTTGGAGTCATTCTATTTGGAATTCTGTTATATCTCCTGCTTCCAAGATGGAGAAAAATATACTCTTGGATACCGGAACGTTTCACGTTGAATTCATTTTATGATGGTGGATTAATCGGAACCGAACGCGGAGCTTACAACTTTACAAAAGGCTATATGACAGGATTTATCCGTACATATCTCGTATATATTTTCTCCTTCTTAATTGCCGTACTGTTGTTTAGCATGTGGTTCAAAGGAGCATTTGCGATCAATACGGATGATTTGGCTCCAATCGGGATCTATGAGGTGGCCATAGCGCTTCTCCTTGTTATTAGCTCTGCAACCATCTTGTTCGCCAAATCACGATTGACGTCCATCATTTCACTGGGAGCTGCCGGATATACGGTTTCTTTATTCTTCGTATTATTCCGTGCTCCAGACTTGGCTCTGACGCAACTCGTGATCGAGACCGTCTCTGTTGCTCTATTCTTACTCTGCTTCTATCACCTGCCTCCATTAAGCAGGCACGAAGAACGAATGAGGTTTAAGCTTGGAAATGCATTGATTGCGATCGGTGTGGGTCTGGTCGTTACATTATTTGCGATTTCTGCATACAGCACAAAACTTTTCGATTCGATTTCAAGCTATTACATCGAGAATGTATATGAAGAAGCGGGCGGTAAGAATATGGTAAACGTTATACTCGTTGACTTCCGTGGATTTGATACATTGTTTGAAATTTGTGTATTGGCGATTGCCGCACTTGGAATTTTCTCCATGATTAAATTGCGTCTGACAAGGGGGAAAGAAGGATGAAAACAAAAACGAATGACGTCATCTTACAAACCGTAACGAACGTCGTCGCATTCATCATTATCCTGTTTTCTCTGAGACTTTTCTTCGCCGGGCACTATACCCCGGGTGGAGGCTTTATTGGAGGCTTGATGACTTCGGCAGCACTTGTACTACTGTTGTTGGCGTATGATATCAAAACGGTAGCTAATATCCTGCCGGTGGATTATAAAATCATAACTGCGATTGGTTTACTCCTGGCAGTGGCAACTTCTGCGGGGGCACTTCTGTTTGATGTGCCTTTCCTGACACATGCGTACGATTATTTCCATCTTCCACTGTTAGGGAAGACATCCCTGCATACAGCCGTCTTATTTGATACGGGAGTGTATCTAGTTGTTATCGGTGTCACGATGACCATTATTCAAACGATTGGGGTGAGCGAATAATGGAAATATTAATGGCCATTGTTGTCGGAATTCTTATTACGATCGCCGTTTACTTAATGTTATCCAAAAGCTTGCTCCGAATCATCATTGGAACAGCATTATTGAGTCACGGCGCACATCTTTTACTTCTTTCCATTAGTGGTCTAAAAGGAGGAGCTGCACCTCTTCTTGGAGAACACGCAAAATCTTATGTCGATCCGTTACCACAAGCATTGATTTTAACAGCGATTGTTATCAGCTTTGGAGTGACAGCTTTCTTCCTTGTTCTTGCTTATCGTGCATATCAAGAGCTTGGAACGGATAATATGGATCAAATGAGAGGAAACGAAGGAAATGACTAACTTATTAATACTACCTATTCTAATCCCGTTATTTACGGCGATTATCTTGATGTTTTTCAGCAAATATGTGAAGGTACAACGAGGAATTTCAAGCCTATCGACTTTGGCTACCATTGCAGCATCCCTTGTACTCATCAACACCATCTACAATGATGGAATACAAACGATTAACTTAGGAAGCTGGGTGGCTCCCTTTGGGATTACACTCGTTTCTGATATGCTCTCTGCTTTACTGGTGACGACGACGAGTATGATTACAATGGTTGTGTTACTCTACTCCTTTAAGTCTATCGGAGCCGACAGAGAACGTTTCTACTACTACCCTGTTGTTCAATTCCTATTGGTGGGAGTGAACGGGGCATTTACAACCGGGGATATCTTTAACCTCTTCGTCTTTTTCGAAGTGATGCTGATGAGCTCTTATGTACTATTAGTTCTCGGTGGAACAAAGGCTCAATTGCGTGAGGGGATCAAGTACATTCTCGTGAATGTCATCTCCTCTGCTTTATTCGTCATTACTGTGGCGTATTTATATTCTGTAGTCGGTACGTTGAATATGGCAGATATTTCGAGAAAGATTGCCGAAGTAAATCAACCGGGAATTCTTACAGCCATCGCTATCATGTTCCTGCTGGTCTTCGGATTAAAAGGAGCGATTTTCCCGCTTTACTTTTGGCTGCCTGGCTCTTATTATGCACCACCAACACCGGTGCTTGCTTTGTTCGGAGCCTTACTGACAAAAGTAGGAATCTATTCGATTCTACGTACGTATACATTATTTTTCTATCATGATACTGGGTTCACTCATGAAATCCTTAGCATGTTAGCCATCCTGACAATCATCCTTGGCTGTATCGGGGCCATCGCGTATTGGGATGTTAAGAAGATCATCATCTACAACATCATCATTGCAGTTGGTGTGATATTGTTCGGGGTGTCAACCATGAACCCTGAAGCATTAGAAGGGGCGGTTTACTATCTCGTTCATGACATGATTATTAAAGCGGCTCTATTCCTCCTGGTCGGAGTGATGATTGCCATAACCGGGACAACCAACCTCAAGAAAATGGGCGGACTCATTAAAGAGTACCCGTGGCTCGGCTGGACGTTCCTTGTGGCAGCCTTCTCCTTGGCAGGGATCCCTCCTTTGAGTGGATTTATAGGGAAACTATTAATTCTCAGAGGAAGCTTTGCTGCAGAAGCGTATGTAGGTGCTGGTGTCATTTTGGCATCGAGTCTAATGGTACTGTATTCTGTTATCAAAATCTTCCTGAACGGTATATGGGGAACTCCGAAAGAATACAACGGAGTTTCAAAAGGTCATGCTCGTTATTTATGGATGACTTCCGCAATACTCGTCGTGTTAGCCGTATGTTACGGCTTTGGTGCCGAGGCGGTCCGTCCTTTATTCTCACAAGCAGCAGAAGTACTGGTAAATCCGAATCTCTATATAGACGCAGTGTTAAAGGAGTAATGTAGAATGGCATTTCAAATTTTATTAAACTTTTTCCTGGCCTTTGTCTGGATGTTTCTTTCGGTATCCTTTACTTCTCAGTCATTTATTATTGGCTATTTGCTAGGATTGCTTGTGATTTTTGCATTCAGAAGATTTTTCAACTCACGATTTTATTTATTACGCGTGGCTGCCGTGATCAATTTATTCTTCCTGTTTTTAAAAGAACTGATCCTTGCCAACATCTCGGTCTTAAAAACGATACTAAGACCCAAGCTTGATTTCCAACCGGGAATCTTCGCATTACCGACAGATTTAAGAACAGATTGGGAGATTACCTTATTAGCTAATCTCATTACCTTAACACCCGGGACACTCGTGATGGATGTATCGTATGATAATAAGATCCTATATGTCCATGCCATCGATATCCCTGATGTGGATCAAGCCATTGATGAAATTAAAAATTCCTTTGAAAAAGCCATTATGGAGGTGAGTCGCTAATGTTACACACGATTTTTCAAATCACACTGCTATGCGTCTCCCTATCCATGCTGGGACTTGTATACAGGGTTGTGAAAGGACCAACCACCCCCGACCGGGTGGTAGCCCTGGATGCAATCGGTATCAACCTGATTGCCATCATCGCCCTCGTATCCATGATGCTCGATACTTACGCCTTTTTGGAAGTTATTCTCCTTCTCGGGATTCTGGCTTTCTTAGGAACCGTTGCCTTTTCAAAGTTCTTAGAGAAAGGGGAGATCATCGAACGTGAGCGAGATCATTAGATTTTTCATCGGGTTCTTTTTAGTAGTAGGAGGGTTTCTCAGCCTGGTCACTGCCTTTGGGTTGCTGAGACTCCCGGATGTTTATACAAGAAATCATGCGGCATCTAAAAGTGCGACACTCGGCGTGATGTCGATTCTTTTGGCAACATTCCTTTACTTTTATTTGGAGCATGGGCACTTTAATTCGAGACTGATTCTGACAATCGTCTTCATCTTTGTGACAGCACCGGTCGCCGGACACCTCATCTCAAGGGCTGCCTATAATTCAGGGGTTAAGCTCTGGGACAAAAGTGTCCAGGATGATCTGAAAGATAAAAAAGAATACGATCGTCAAAACAGTCAATAAGAAACATACAAAAAGGCTTGACCATCCGGGATCTCTCTCGGGTGGTCAAGCCTTTTTCCTATCGCTGATACAAGTGATTCTCAACACTTCCATCCTGCTTGTGTACAACAAGCGTGCCGGAATGATCCGTCACATAATCCTTCGCCTTGGCCAACAGCTTATCCTTCGTCTCTTCTACCAGGATGGCACGTTGTCCGTCTGCTTTCTTTAACTGCCAGCCGTCGTCATGTGGACTGACATGATATTCGGTTTTACCCGAAGTATTACCTTCTTCAGACTTATGGGCACGGTCCGTGGCAATCGCAATCGCACGTCCTTCTTCATACCCTTCATCGAGAAGAGCATTGGCAATCTCAATGGCTTTGTTCCGAACATCCGCAGGCAGGTTTTTCAGTGAATCGGGATAATCATTTTTTGTCCAACTCATTAAATAAAAGCCTCCTAATCAATTGGTTAGTTATTGAATTCCCATTCATTCACTTTTTAAACATTCGGATATGTAAGATTTCCACTTAGCGTTTTGGCACAACTGCCATCGTACATCTTGAAACACAAATCAATTGATCGTCCTCATCCGTGATCTTAATCTCCCAAACCATTGTGGTCCTCCCTTGGTGCATCACCGTTCCTGTGGCAGTAACAAGACCTTCACGCTTTGCTTTAATATGATTGGCATTGATCTCCAATCCGAAGCAGATCTCCTTATCCAGGTCAATTAATTCCACAGCTCCGACACTCGCAACCGTTTCTGCAAGTGCCACTGATGCTCCTCCATGAAGGAATCCGAATGGCTGCCTCGTGTTTTCGTTCACCGGCATCGTCGCAATTACTTTCCCTTTCCCAAGTTCCACAAACTCAATTCCTAATGTACTGATTAATGTATTTTCCAAATTCATGTGCATCACCTCATAATATTTTCTTCTCTACTATCTGTTCTATAACGCTTGTGAAAATCCTTTATTTTGCCTAAAAGGGCATATCCGTTCTTCCCTTCTACCTTTGTTATGAATAATTCCCCCTTCCTTTTCATACATTTCCTTAGAGCATTCCTAAGAAAGGGGTTATGTTATGTATCGATACCATCCTTTTTACCCGCCTGTTCAACGCCCCTATCCGCCTATATATTCAAGGGCACAGCCTGTTTTTTCATATAATCGCAATTATCCTCCTGTTGATAGCAACACGTTTATGTCTTCAGCAGGTAAAACGTTAAGCTTAATGGATGATGCCCAAAAGGTGCTCCAACGGATTAACCACTCTAAAGATTTTTCAAAGAAGTTTATGAGTGCTGCACAGCAATCAAACCTCCCTGAAGTACATAAACTACTTCAAACCATCGACACAAAAGTACAGCCTGTCGTCTCATTCAATCCTGACGGTGTGCGTTTAGTCTTCGATGAGAAGCTTGGTCAGGTGGATTGCTGTCATTTGATTGTGATTGTCCGGTGGATGTAGTGTATGTGCCCCACCCTTTTTCCCCATACCGAAAGAGCGGTGTCCAGTGATGGCACTGCTCTTCTCATTTATGCATTTCTACTTATTAATAATTAGGGTAATAACCCGGATATCCTCAATAACCTTATGTTGGATAGTTCGGAACCTATTAATCCTCCTGAAGTGACTGTGAAATAAAAAAAGCAAGGGCACATGTCCCTTGCTTTCTATAGAATAATGGCTGCAATCCAGCCGAATAGTATCAGTGGAATATTGTAGTGTAAGAATGTTGGTACACACGTGTCCCAAATATGGTTATGCTGTCCATCCGCATTTAATCCGGCTGTCGGTCCGAGCGTACTATCCGATGCCGGGGAACCTGCGTCACCAAGTGCCCCTGCCGTACCGACAATCGCAATCGTTGCGAGGGGACTGAATCCAAGCTCCATGGCAAGCGGTACGAAAATGGCTGCGATGATCGGAATCGTAGCGAATGAAGATCCGATACCCATCGTCACCAGAAGTCCTACGATCAACATGATAAGAGCAGCCAATGCCTGGTTTCCACCGATTACGTCAGCAGTCGCTTCAACCAATGTTTCGACATCGCCTGTTGCTTTTACCACTTCTGCAAAGCCTGATGCAGTAATCATCACAAAGCCTATGAAGGCCATCATTTTCATTCCATCATTCAGTAACCCGTCAGCCTCTTTCCATTTAACCGATCCTGTGATGTATAGAACGGCAATACCAGCTAATGCACCGAAAATCATTGATTCCAGTTGAAGTTGAACATATAGAGCGACTACGATGGAAACGAGAGCGAAAATCATCGCTCTTTTATTGTACACGACCTTTTCTTCTGCAATCACTTCTTCTCGTTCAATGTATTCACTTGGTTTACGATAGCTCACAAATACGGCGATAAGTAACCCGATCATCATGCCACCTACTGGGATTAGCATCGCTTTCGGAATATCACCCAATGCAATTTCCATTCCGCTTGAGCCCATGTTCTGAGCAATGATTTCATGGAACTGCAAGCCGAATCCTACAGGTAAAAGAATATACGGAGCCGTTAAACCAAACGTAATCACGGATGCGATTAAACGTCTGTCAATACGTAACTCTGTCATCACCTTTAATAAAGGCGGAATCAAAATAGGAATAAAGGCAATGTGAATCGGGATCACATTTTGTGAAAAACAAGCCATGATTAAAATAGATAAAACAATAAGTGCTTTCGAAAGGGCTGTTTTTCTAGAATCACCTTTTTTCCCAACTACTTTAAGTACCCAGTCTACAAGCAGATTCGGGATTCCCGTGTAGGAAATCGCCACCGCGAATCCACCCAGTAATGCATAACTCAAGGCGATACTTGCTCCACCGCTGATTCCTTCAGTAAATATGGATATCGTCTCGTTTAATCCCAGCCCACCAGCCAATCCTCCGACTAATGCCCCAGTGATCAGAGCGAATACGACATTCACTCGTACCAAACTTAGTACGAGCATGACCAGAACCGCTATAACAACTGCGTTCATAACTACCTTCCTCCTCAAAATTCTCCATACACGATTTATCGTTTTGCTTTAGTTCGCTAAATTGGTAGAGTAATAAAATCACGATTTCAACTTTAACAAGATAAAGAGAGTTTGTCAACACTTTAGCAGAGTAAAAGGGGAGTGGAAAATTTTTAGTCGTGGATGGGTTCTCTGCGGAGGATCGGACAATATCATCCACCCAGATCATGAATACTCACAAAAAAAGAGCCTTCTTTCAGTGTCATCATGCTTAAACACTGAAAAAAGACTCTCCATTCCTTCCCATTATTTTTCTAATGGCACAAAACGCTCTACTAATAGTGCAAGGGTTCTTGCCATGACACCCGTTCCACCTTTAGGACCAAGTTCATAGCTTCCTTTTGTCGTAGCCGTACCGGCGATATCAAGGTGTACCCAAGGAAGTCCTTCCGCGAACTCTCCGACAAATGCCCCACCCATGATGGCATGACCTGCTCGTCCCGGCGAGTTGTTCAAGTCGGCAATATCACTTCCACGAACACGTTTCTTATCGTTTTCCGTATATGGTAGCTGCCAGATGTATTCGCCTGATTCCCCAGACGCTTCCAGCACTTGTTCGAAGAACGCTTCATTATTCGTGAGGGCCCCCGTTTTGTCTTCACCCAGAGCGATGATGACTCCTCCCGTTAAGGTTGCAACGTCCACTAAATAGTTTGCTCCTTGATGCTTTGCATAGGTCATACCGTCAGCAAGTGCGAGACGGCCCTCAGCGTCTGTATTTAACACTTCAATGGTTTTACCGCTCATTGATGTAATCACATCGTCAGGCTTGAATGCGGAGCCGCTCACCATATTGTCTGTTGAAGGAATGACGGCAACGACATTTTGTTCCGGTTTGATTTCACCGATGATTTCCATGGCACCCAGAACCGCAGCGGCTCCCCCCATATCTGCTTTCATTCCGACGATTCCATCTTTAGGTTTAATAGAATAACCGCCTGTATCGAAGGTGATCCCTTTTCCAACTAAACCGATGACATCTTTCCACTCATCTTTTCCATTGTACTTAAGAACGATCATTTTGGGAGGTTCAACAGATCCCTGGTTTACAGCGAGCAGTGCGCCCATTCCCAAATGCTCCATCTCTTCTTTATCCAAAATTTCAACTTCAAAGTTATATCGCTCAGCTAATTCAAGCGCGTATTCTGCTAATTTAGTAGAGGTTAATAGATTACCAGGAGTGTTCACCAGCGTACGAGCTGAATTGACTCCGTTACCAAAGGCGGATCCGATATGTAAAGCGGTCTCTACTTCTTTAGAGTCTGCGCTTGTAAAGAACTCAATCGACTCTACGTGTACTTCCGGTTGATTTGATTTTTTCTTATAGCCGTGGAATTCATATGTAGACATCGTAAAGGCTTCCATAAATGCATGAGCCGCATCTGTTGCTACCATTTCTTCAGAAACAAACGTATCCAGTGCCACTGAAAAAGAAGATATCTTCATCTGCTTTAAAGCTTTTGATGCTACACCTAACGATTCTTTTAAAGTATCAAATGTAAGATCTTTTTGTTTCCCTAGTCCGACGAACAATACTCTCTTCGTTTTGAGTTTTCCAAACGTATGTATTTTGGTTACTTTCTTTGCTTTTGAAGATATGTCTCCGTCTTTTACCAGCTGTGTAAGATAGCCCTCGAACTTGTGGTCAAGCTCTTTCAGCTTCCCTTCAAATGTTGGCTGATTGTGAACCCCAACAACCAGGCACTCCTGATTAGCAGCTGTCAATTCATTTTGATTAATCGAAAATTTCATTTATCCGACACCTCCACCCTCTATTATAGCGAAAATGTCCCATTATTTCGACTTTCTAACAAACCGCGATCCACAAAGTTAATTAAAGAGGTAAATAGGGTATGATATAATGAGAACATTATTTGTATTCAAACAATTGAAAGGGTGGCATTTCACAGCATGGAAGTATTTTTTAATTTTCCATTATGGGCATCTTTATTTTCAATCTTTTTTGCTCAGTTTGTTAAGGTTCCCATACAGTTTATCGCGACGAGGGAATTAAATTGGTCATTAATCACCTCAACAGGCGGGATGCCGAGTTCCCATTCAGCGGCCGTAACGGCATTATCTACTGGAGTAGCCTTGGAAGTAGGCGTGGATTCACCAATCTTTGCAGTTTCCGCCATGTTTGCCATCATTACGATGTTTGATGCAACGGGTGTCAGAAGACAGGCAGGAGAACAAGCCATTGTCCTGAATCGATTGATGATCGATTTCCAAAGGTTCATGTCAGAAGCAAAAGGCTGGCAGAACAAGCCTGAACAGGAAAAGCGCAAGGAATTGAAGGAATTACTCGGACACAAACCCATTGAAGTGTTCTTTGGTGGACTTTCCGGGATTATTCTGACCCTTCTTCTTCATTATTTCTTTTATGCATAGGAGTGGCACGATGAGAATTGTTTCAATCTGTCCAAGTAATACAGAAATAATCGATTACCTCGGATTAACTCCACACCTCGTTGGAGTCGATGATTACTCCGATTATCCTGAAGAGGTCCAATCACTGCCCAGGCTCGGACCGGATCTCTCCATTAATATGGATAAGCTGGAGTCCTTGAAGCCTGATTTGGTACTTTCTTCATTAAGTGTACCTGGAATGGAAAAAAACATAGAAAATCTGAATAAGCGGAACATCCCCCATATTACGTTAAATCCTCAGAGCTTTTCTGATATAGCAGAAGATCTTTTAACGGTTGGAAAAGCGTGTGGAATCGAAGAACATGCCATGAACTGTCAGAGTGAATTTCTGGAAACCGTAACACGCTTAAAAACGGTTGGTTCCGGGGTTCAACATCGTCCCTCCCTCTATTGGGAATGGTGGCCAAAGCCTGTTTTCACCCCTGGTAAGATCAACTGGTTAACCGAGTTGAGTGAGATGGTCGGGGCACGAAATCTATATGAAGATGTGGATCTGGCGAGTGTTCAAACGGATTGGGAAGATGTACAAAAGCGTGACCCCGACTATATCTGCCTTGCATGGGTCGGCGTTCAGCAAAAACGGCTCAACCCTGATATCGTAAAGAAGCGTCCAGGATGGAACGACATGAGAGCTGTTCAACAGGATCGAATTTTTGTCCTGGAAGAAGCCCTCTATTGCAGGCCGTCCCCACTTCTATTAAAGGGAGCTGTCAAGCTTGCCGTGATGCTTCATCCAGAATTATATAAAGAGGTCCAGTGATGTTAAAAAAGCACGCAGTTCATGATGGATGAACTGCGTGCTTTTCTTGATTATTCTTCTTTAGGCGATAAAATCTGCTGTCTAAAAACCTGCATGGATTTATTTTCATTTAGATCTACTAATTGCTGTTCGGATAACTCACCTGAACCCATCTGGATCACATACACATCCAGTGTCTGTTTCCCCCATTCATTATACACATCATCGACTGTCTCATAATAGAGATCCAGTCTATTCCCCTTAATAGCGCTCCCTTTATCGGCTACTACCCCATATCCATAATGGGGGATAAAAAGAATGGTACCAATAGGATAAACGGAAAGATCGGCTGCAATCGTAGAATATAAATCACGTTTCACTTTCACTCCTGAATATGTAATTCCGTACAGGGGATGCCCAGGATTCTTCCCTGTCGATTCAATCCCGGCTGTATAGCCTGTGGCTACGACCTTATGCTTCGTATACTGAGCCCAATCAACGGACTCTTCCAACGTCCTCGGTTCAACAGGTGTACTCGCAGATATCTGAGTTTCAAAGCCTGCCAGCCTTTTAAGAAATTTAAATGACAATCCTAATTGATTTCTCTGATGCTCTTTATAATTCAAACTGGTTTGATCACGGTCACCCTTATCCATCAACCAGGTTTTAAAGGTTTGGGCCTCTACTCCGGAGACTGATTGAAAAGTGGTTCCCAGTGCCAGGATGAACAAACTGACCATAACGAATCTCTTCGTCCATGTTTTAAACAAATTCATGTATTCACTCCTCCCACCTTTAATACTTCCCAACCAGGAGGAGATATATGCATAAATTGAGAAAAAAATCGAATAGTTTCAATATTTGGAAATCATTCAGGTTAGCGTTCTCTTTAGATGAGTTTCACCGCTCATCGGCGACATTGCAGTGAATATAACCTATTTCCTACTTCAACTAGTATGTACAATTTTCAAAAAAAATCATAATAAAAACCCGTTCAACTTCGGGGAAATCCCTCGGTTAAACGGATGCGGTTAAAACATTCGATACCCTTTCGCTCTTAAAATCCTCATCACGACTCCTGAAAGAATCGCTCCTGCCAACCCGCTTCCTAAGATCACAAGATCGGCTACAGCCAGGTGGCTGATCTTTGTACCTAACTCAGAAAACGACTCGCCGGCATTTCGGAAATAATCTATAAAACGAACATCATCCACAATAAAAATGACGACAATAGGATAAATGATGGCCATAATCCACGTCATACGCAATAACATATTTAACAAAAAGCCTATTCCGAAAAATAGAACAAAAAATAGAAGCATCGAAATTAACATCACATGTATAGGCATTTTTCCGCTTACACCTCCATAAACACTAAAGATTAGTGTACCCCGAGTGTAATGAAAGCGTCAATATTTTCAAGAAGATTTGTAGCTTATTCACAAAATAAACATATGTTCCATATCAGGTGACCATATAAAAACAGACCCAAATCAGGATCCATACCTCCATTGGAAGTATCCACCTTCATCAGGTCTGCTTTTCATTCTATCTGTTAGGGCTTATTTCTGCTTCCCACTGCCTCCGCAGCACGGACACGTTTCAGAACCACCCAATACTAGCTGAAAGTATCCTTTTCCTGAACAATAAAGACAGTATTTCGTTTTAGTACTTGCAGTAGCTCTCATAATTCCCTCTCCCTTTTGTTTAATTTCTTAATTTTCTGATAATATATCATCTATCTCCAATAAAGAAAAGGGACATGAGAGGGGATGTACCGTTAAGAAAGCGAATACATTTGTGTTTTTCTTTCATTATCTCTTTTTTTCTTAAAATTTACAGAATTTTATAAAAATAATGTGTACTTTGTGTAAGCAAATTGGTCTCCTGGATTGATCCCTTCTATCGGGCATAATATATTTTGGGCAGCCGCCTGTTTGATTATCTCATGCACCATCACGGACGTTTGTTCATCTTCCAACAATTCTTGAGGAGACTTCCACCCAACATCCCACAATTCTTTTTCTTGGATTTGAATAGAAGAAGTTTCCTTACTTTCCAACAGAAAGATCAGCATGTTATCGCTGACATCATCTTGAATCACGCCTGACCGGAATCCTACTATCCCTTTGATGCTTGTTTGTAATCCTGTTTCCTCTCTTACTTCTCTCATAACCGCATCATCGACTGCTTCTCCAGCATTGACGAAACCAGCAGGCAGGGACCACATTCCTTTCAGACCACTGTATCTCTTTTTCACCACAAGCCATTTACCATTCTCATCTATGACGAGTCCAGCCACCGCAAGCCAAACCTTGCCCCTTTTCACTCTCGAACACCTCCGTAACATTTCCCCACAAGAAAAAGCAGAGCGGAAACCACCCTGCTTTTCACTATATGATTTAAGACTTAAAAGAACTTGAACTTACCTTTTTTGAAGACAAGTGATGGTCCACCAACCATGTAAAGCGCGCGGTTGTCGACTACTTTCTTCATGAAAGAAGCTTTTGTTCCGGTGATTTTCTTCCCGTAAACGACACCGATTGCATCGTCTTCACCCAGTGAACATACTGTTCCTTTGATGTCTGGAGTGAACTCTTCCATGTGATCTTTACCGTGCAGTAAAGCAGCGATGTTGCGGGCACATACTTCACCTTGCTGCATTGCGATTTGTGCAGTCGGAGGGTATGGACGCTCAGTTTCTTCATTGATCATAAGTGAACAGTCACCGATGATGAAGATGTTGTCATGACCTGGAGCGCGAAGATCTTTGTTGATTTTCACACGGGCACGCATGTTTTCGATTCCAGCTCTTTCGATGATGGAGTTACCGCGTACACCTGCAGCCCATACGATCGTACCAGCCTTGATTTCTTCTACTTCATCTTCACCTTTAGCGATTAGGACGCTGTCAGCTTTCGCTTCTTTAAGTGGAGTTCCGATGTGGAATTCAACACCTTTTTTCTCAAGCTTGGCACGTGCATATTTCACTAGCTCAGGATCGAATCCAGGAAGAATCATTGGTGCAGCTTCCACGCACACGATACGAACCTTCTTGCGATCGATATCATATTCATGACAAAGTTCAGGAACACGGTTACCTAATTCACCCAAGAATTCGATTCCAGTGAATCCTGCCCCACCTACAACGATTGTAAGTCGGTCATCTTTCTTTTCTTCTTCGTTTTTATACGTAGCAAATTGTAATTCAATATGCTCACGGATTTGACGGGCAGAGTTGATGTTCGAAATCATGAATGCATGCTCATGAAGACCCTGGATACCGAATGTCTCCGATTCTGCACCTAATGCAACAACCAGGTAATCGAATTCTACTTCACCGTTACTTGTGATGACTTTCTTTTCTTCTACTTTAATATCTTCAACAGTAGCTTGTAAGAAGTTTACTTTGCTTGTGTTGACAACATCTTTAATGTTGTAACGTACACGATCATGATGAAGTGTACCTGCAGAAGCTTCGTGTAACCAAGTGGTTTCGTAGTGATAATCATTTTTATTAACTAAAATAATTTCTGCTTCATTTGTACCTAATTGTTTTTGAAGACGAGTTACCGTCATTAATCCACCATAACCTGCACCTAATACAACGATTCTTGGCTTTCTCAACTGAATCACATCCACCTTTTTTGATAAATTTGCTTTGGATACTCTTAGAGTCCTCCACATCATGCTTTTTTATCCCGTTCAATCTGATGCTATTACCTTTTCCCTATAGACAAGAAACTGAAACAAATCAAACGAGAAGTTTTCCTTCATTTAAGAGGAAAGTATTGTATGAAAAATAAATAAAAACGATAAACAAGAAAGTATGTGACGTATTTCACGAACTACTACATACTTATGCGAGAATTGTCATAAATTCTTAACATTATGCCTACATTACATAATATTCTTTTTACCATGCATTTTCAAGATATATATAGGAAATTGAAAACTTAAGAATATTCCGAAAAGCGGAAGGGCTTTGCCCAGAGGCGACAAGCATAAGCGAACCTGCCGGAAAGGCGCTTTTTTGCCTTTTTGGCAGGTTCGACTTATGACCTCGAGCCTCTAAGCCCTGGAGCTGGACATCATCGAAAAGCGGAGGCGGCTTGTTCAGAGGCGACAAGCATAAGACGAACCAGCCGGAAAGGCGTTCTTTGCCTTTTTGGCTGGTTTGACTTATGACCTCGAGCCTCTAGCCGCCGGAGCTGGACAACTCGAAAAACGGATGAGAATCCATCTCCCCCAAAAGTATGAAAACCACTCGCCAAAAAGACTGATTATTCCCAATTATAATTTCAATTATTGTGAAGAATCGATGGCTCTGTGATAGAATAAATTAAAGTGAAATACATCTTAATTGTTGGAGGGATCTAGTTGAAGGAAGATCAAAAAGTGTATGATATTACGATCATAGGCGGCGGTCCTACAGGTTTGTTTACGGCGTTCTATGGCGGCATGAGAAAAGCATCAGTTAAGATTATTGAAAGTCTACCACAACTCGGGGGCCAGCTGGCTACTCTATATCCTGAGAAATACATATATGATGTCGCAGGTTTTCCAAAGGTGAAAGCCCAGGATCTTGTAAATAATTTAAAAGAGCAGATGGCTAAATTTGAGACGACGATTTGTCTAGAGCAAGCTGTGGAAGGTGTAGAAAAACAGGCTGATGGCATGTTTAAGCTCACAACCGATAAAGAGATTCATTTTTCCAGAACGATCATCATCACAGCAGGAAACGGTGCCTTCCAGCCTCGCCGTCTGGAACTTGAGCATGCGTCAAGTTTTGAAGGTAAGAATCTTCATTACTTTGTTGATAACCTGGAACATTTCAGAGACAAGAAAGTTGTCATTTGTGGTGGTGGTGATTCTGCCGTTGACTGGGCCCTTATGCTTGAGCCAATCGCAGAAAAAGTCTACCTCGTCCACAGAAGAGATAAATTCAGAGCCCATGAACATAGTGTGGAGAATCTGCACAACTCAACCGTTGAGCTTAAAACTCCGTATGTTCCGTCAGAGCTGGTTGTCGATGAGCACAAGATCAATCAGCTGATTTTGGAAGAAACAAAAGGTGATGAGAAAGAAATTCTCGATCTCGATGAACTGATCGTTAACTTTGGCTTTGTTTCATCTCTTGGCCCGATCAAGGATTGGGGACTTGAAATCGAAAAGAATTCAATCGTCGTTAACTCGAGAATGGAAACGAATATTCCCGGAATTTATGCTGCTGGTGATATCAGTACCTATGATGGGAAAGTCAAACTCATTGCCAGTGGATTTGGCGAAGCACCGACAGCGGTTAATAATGCCAAAGCTTACATGGATCCGAAAGCAAGAGTCCAACCAATGCACAGTACATCCATGTTCACAGACTAAAGTCCACTATAAGAGAGGTTCAGGAAATTTATACCTGATCCTCTTTTTAATTTGAATGTAAGTGAAAACATCAAAATTATTCCCGCTCTTAAGAAACAGAATATCCAATCGCAGAAATAATGTGCCAAACATTGATCCTTATTACACCTAAACCATCAAATTGTTTATTTTAGCAGTGAATGGGTAGACCAATAATAGGATAAAAAACTTAGATAAAGGATGATGGATGCATGAATGTACTCGTTATTGGAGCAAACGGTCATACTGGCCGACACATAGTGAAAGAACTTTCAGGCAGCAGTCAGCATTTCGTGAGAGCCATGATTCGAAAGACAGAACAGGCAAAGGATATGGAAGACTTAGGGGCAAGACCAATTGTTGCAGACCTGGAGCAGGACTTTTCTTACGCTCTTGAAAATGTAAATGCTGTTATTTTTGCAGCTGGCAGCGGTGGTTCAACAGGAGACGATAAGACCCTTACAATTGATCAGGAAGGTGCAAAGAAAGCAGTGGATTACGCGAAGAAGATGGGAATTGAGCGCTTTGTGATGCTTAGCTCAATGGGTGCAGATAACCCGTCAAGCGGTCCGGATGCACTTCAGTTTTACTTAAAAGCGAAAGGAGCAGCGGATGCCTATTTGAAGGAAAGCGGTCTAAATTACACAATCGTCCGACCAGGCGCCCTTTCATTCGACGAAGGGAAAGGAAAGATTGAAGCTTCTACCTCCATTGAAGACAAAAGCAGAGACATATCACGTGAAGATGTCGCAAAAGTACTCGTCGACTCCTTGACCATCGAAGAAACAAACCACAAAGTATTCGAAATCCTGAGCGGTGACACACCTGTTGAAGAAGCACTAAAAAATATCCATTAATCATGAAAAAGGGGACGGACCTCCAAAATGGAGGTCCGTCCCTCTTAGTTATCAGCAATTCTCCGGCGTACCTTTATTCGTCGCCGTCACGAACGATGATCCGCATCCGCATGATGCGATGGCGTTCGGATTATCAATCGTAAATCCGCCGCCCATCATGGACTGCTTGTAATCTATTTTAGTACCGTTCAAAATAGCAGCATCATTTTTGGCTACAACAAGCTTGATTCCATGCTGTTCCAGTGTTGTATCCCCATCTTGAAGCTCATGTTCAAATCCCATTCCATAAGAAAGGCCGCTACAGCCTCCCCCTTTAACCGCTACTCGCAACATGGCATCTGTTTCCTCATGTTCCTTCATCATATCTTTAATCTGAAGGGCCGCGGCTTCTGTCAGAATGACTACTTCACTCATTCATTACACCCCCAACCTTTTCATTTCTTACTTCTTAGTATACTCCTTTCTATTTTACTACTCAACCAAAGGGGCTTTGGTGAATGATTGGAAGGAAACTTTTTATTCATATCAGTAAACCGTGACTTTTTACTTATCTCTATTAAAAAGCACTGGTCCTTTATCCTTCCACCAAGGTATAATAAAGGAAAATAGTCCCGATTATGAGGTGGTATTCATGACGGTAGTGTCGCCCTTTTATGATAAAAAAACACAGTGCCTTTCGTGTAAACACTCGTTCAGTACAACAAGGATCAGATCCCGTTTTGTGAAGGTAGTAGGATACGACAGTGACTTTTGTCCCCTGTATGATTCAAAGGTTGTGAATCCTTTACTCTATAACGTTTCCGTTTGTCCAATGTGTGGATTTTCATTTACAGATGATTTCACAGCATACATACCTCCTGTTCTCAAAGAAGACCTGGAAAAGAAAATCAGCCTACACTGGCAGCCACAGGATTATGGAAAACTGAGATCATATGACGATGGGATTAATACATATAAATTGGCCGCCTACTGTGCTCTAATTAAAAAGGAGAAAAAGGTGACCATAGCAGGGTTATATCTCCGGACTGCCTGGCTTTATCGAAAGACAGGAGAAAAAGAACAGGAAAGACGATTCATTAATCTTGCTACACATGAATACATTGATGCCTATTTGACAGACGGCGTATCAGGTTCTTTAATGTCCGAAACTAAACTCCTGTATATCATAGCGGAATTATTGAGAAGACAGGATAAAATCGAGGAATCCGTCGTTTATTTATCTAAAGTCATTAGTAAACAGCATCTCTCCACAGAACCGAAGATTGTTGAAATGGCCAGAGAGAGCTGGTACGAAATACGGGATCGTTATAAAGAAGCAAAGTCTTTGTAAAAGAAAACTAGTGGTCTCGCCACTGTTTTTTTTTGCATTCCAGAACACATACACAATGTAAAAAACCAAAAAAAATAAGCCAGTCACAAGACCAGCTTTTCTTTAAAACATCGGATTATCTTCAAGAAATTGATAGATATGATCCACCAGCTCTTCAGGTGTGTCCCCTGTTACGACTTCACCATTGACGAGAGCATAAAAGGATTGGGCGCATTTTCCGCAGTAACCCAGGCATCCATACTCAATAACATCGAGGTTGGGGTCCCTCTCTAATATTTCAAGCGCTTTTTGCGCACCACTAGCAAGATTACTTATACAAAATTCTATAATAGGTTTCAATTCTATCACCTCACTACTCTTTGTTATGCTACCTTTTTTTATCATTATCGTCAATCATTTGAGTTCCATGTAATGGTATAACAGATTGTGAACATTTTCGCTTATTTCTGTTGTGAAAACGCCGTTATTTCGATATACTTTTAATGTTAATAGGTTTACTAATATGATAATTGCGCGAATTATGCTTCATATTGAAAATGCTTACTTTTTCAGGACCCGTTTCGGCGTGAATGTCCTTTCAATCCCGTCCCATACAACTTATGGGATATACATCACATACAAACACACTATTTCATTCATAATGTAGAGTGCAAAAAAGGGGAAATTTTTCATGAAACAATTAGTGCTGCTTGGCGGAGGATATGGGAACATGCGCGTTCTTCTTCGCTTATTACCCAACCAATTACCTGAAGATGTATCGATTACCCTGATTGATCGAAATCCTTACCACTGCCTTAAGACGGAATACTATGCTTTAGCCGCTGGTACGATTTCAGATCAACATGTACGCGTATCATTCCCGGAACATGCCCGTTTATCCTACGTGTACGGAGATATTTCCGGAGTGGACATGGAAAACAAGCTCGTAAATATGAAAGACCAAGATCCAGTTCCTTATGACGACCTTGTGATTGGACTCGGCTGTGAGGATAAATATCATAATGTACCTGGTGCTGACGAACATACTTACTCCATTCAAACAATTGAAAAATCCCGTAAGACATACCAAACCTTATGTAATCTTCCAGCTGGTTCGATCGTAGGAATCGTTGGAGCCGGATTAAGCGGGATTGAGCTTGCGAGTGAACTTCGTGAAAGCCGTTCTGATTTAAAAATAAAGCTGTTCGATCGAGGTCCGCGTATTCTTAATGCCTTCCCTGAGCGTCTAAGCTCTTATGTTCACAGTTGGTTTGACGAGAATGACGTAGACATCGTCAATGGTTCGAATATTACAAGAGTGGAACCAAATACCCTTCATAATCATGAAGAACAAATCTTTTGCGATGCAATCGTATGGACAGCAGGTATTCAGCCAAGCAAAGTCGTCCGCGATATGAATGTTGAAAAAGATGCAAGCGGTCGCGTCATTCTGACAAAGTATCATAACCTGCCTCAGGATGAAAATGTGTACGTGGTTGGTGACTGCGCAAGCCTTCCTCAAGCTCCAAGTGCCCAGCTGGCTGAGGGACAAGCAGAACAAATCGTGACAGTTTTACTTAAACGTTGGAAAAACGAAGAACTACCTGCAGAATTACCTAAGATCAAGCTTAAAGGAATTCTCGGTTCACTCGGAAAGAAACATGGCTTCGGTCTGGTAAACGAGCGCTCCATCACAGGTCGTGTCGCTCGATTGTTGAAATCCGGTGTGTTGTGGATGTATAAGTATCATAATGGATGATGTAAAAAAGAACCGCGATTGATGTGCGGTTCTTTTTTTGATTCACCTCAATAACCCATCTGAAAAAGCTAGCCCAATCAGAAAAGCCTTTTTCATCCCCCACGAATTAAACCGCTTTATATCCATACTTTTCAAGCTCAGAGTAAATCGTTTTTAAACGGGGATTCCCTTCGCCGACAATATTTCCTTCTAACAGGACAATCGGATAAAACATATCCTCTTCGATGACTCTTGAAGCAAATTGCTTTACGACTTCATCTTCAGGAGGATTGTGAATATCTACATATTTAATCACGAAGGGCTGGTTTGGGTACTTCCGGCTGACAGCAGCCTCAAGCCATTCGTACGTTTCTTTCGATGATGGTAAATTCACGCAGCTTGGACAAAGTATTTCTGCCCCATATACATAAAGTTCAACAGGCTTACGCTCCATTTCTCTCTCCCCTTTGCTTTCCCTCTCTTGTTTATTTTACAAAAAAAGCAGCAGAGTTGGAACGATAATGTGTGAATTTCTGTACTGGAAACTGTATTTAGACTTTTTCTTAAAAAGAAATTCCCAATAGTTTGCAGGTTGATAGATTTTTTGTGAATATGTCATTATAATAGAGAGTAAGGAAAGGAGTAGATAATTATGGCTGAAAACGAAATGATTGCACCAGTTCAGGAAGTATTAGATAAATTACGTCCGTTCCTACTTCGCGATGGTGGAGACTGCGAACTAGTGGACGTCGAAGACGGAATCGTTAAATTACGCCTTCTAGGTGCTTGTGGAAGCTGCCCAAGTTCAACAATCACGCTAAAAGCAGGAATCGAACGCGCTTTAGTGGAAGAAGTTCCAGGTATCGTTGAAGTAGAGCAAGTATTCTAATTCAATTCACATTAAAGCCTAAATCCTTAATCGGATTTAGGCTTTTTTTTCATTGTACTTCCGTCTTCGGTTGATCTCCTTTTATAACTGCCTGAATGTTCTCCACGCATAAGGCCATCATTTCATAACGCGTTTCTTTCGAGGAACTGCCAATATGGGGAATGGCGACAACTTGATCTAATGCAAGTAGAGGATGATCGGCATCAATCGGCTCTGCTTCGAATACATCCAATCCGGCACCTGCAATATCACCCCTCTTCAATGCTTTTTCTAAAGCCTCTTCATTTACAATCGCACCACGGGCTGCATTGATGAAAATCCCTGTTTTTTTCATCATGGTGAACTGTTCTTCCTGGAACATGCCTTTTGTACCCGCATTCAGTGGAGCAAGCACAACAACGAAATCCGACTGGATTAAAAGATCTTCAAATGTTGAATATTGTACTCCAAGGGCTCTTTCCGCTTCATGCTTCCTGGAACGATTATGATAAAGAACATTCATATTGAATCCCTTGGCTCTTCTGGCCACCGCTTCTCCGATGCTTCCCATTCCAACGATACCAATGGTTTTGTGATGAATATCCATGCCGGAAAGGAGAAGGGGTGACCAGCTTTTCCATTTTCCTTCTTTAATATAGCGATCCGCTTCAACGATTCGCCTTGCCGTCGCCATTAAAAGAGCAAATGTTAAGTCGGCAGTGGTTTCCGTTAGGACATCAGGCGTGTTGCAAATGGTTACGCCCAATTCTTTTGCCGCTTCAAGATCTATATTGTCATAGCCCACCGCAAGATTTGCCACGACCTTCAATGAAGGAGATTTCTGTAATAGCTCCTTATCTATCCGGTCAGACAGCATAGTAAGTAAAGCAGTAGCACTCTCTGCTTTATGGAGAAGAATATCCCTTGGTACTGGAACATCCCCATGTTCCCACATGTCGACTTCAAATTCGCTCTGCAATGGGTTAATCACTGATTCAGGCAATTTTCTCGTAATGTATATGGATGGCTTCATATGTATCCCCTACCTTCACTTCGCTTTCCTCCAGTTTAGCATAAAAATGAAGGTATACAGGGGGTTAAAGTCTGTGAAGACATTGATCGTTTAAAGCCATGCAACAAGGGGAATTCCCCATTTTTTCACTGGAACTTCGGACATATGATAAAAGTCAGACAGAAATGCCTCATATTGATGAGAATTTTTCAGATAGTTCTCCAGCTTCTCTTCTACTACCTTCTTCTGCTGCTCAGATTCTGAAATATAATATTCCTCGATGCATTCGAAATAATGCAGGGGAAACAGAAGTCGTGAATACAATAACCTCCATGAGAATGGTGAGAGTGGGGTGATGGATTCATACTCTCTCATAAATTCCTGAAGCTCAGGATGAAACGTTTGGCTTTTCATGAAATATCTTTCTCTCACCCACTCCGCTATGTCCCTGCTGCAGTGATCGAATACCCACTGAAATGGAAAATGAATGCACACCTCAGTCCCCCATGTCGATTGAAGAAAACGCTCATGGCAAATCGTGCCTGCATCCTCTTGCTTCGGGTCCTCATCAAGCTCCGTATCCACCAGATACTGAATGGCGTTTTCTGACAAAGCACTGTAATAAGGATAGCTCTCAACAAAACGACGTTCAAACTCATCAGCCGGCTGATCCTGGATAACCTGATAGTACGCTTTCTCTAACTGGTCCAGCCGCTTTTCCCACAGACTCTTCCACTGGCCCATACGATTTATTTTCTCCACCTTTTCTTCAAAGGTCCGTCCCCTGAAATGGAATTTGCTTAACTTTCTTCCCAGCTTATTATCCGGGGGGGATTGGATGCTTTCATTTCGCAGCACCACAAAGTCTTTATCTTTTTCTACAACAAGAAATCTTCCTTCGTGATTAGGAACGAAGGTTGAAACATGGCGATCCCCCTGACTTTTAAGGTGTTCTGCCAATTTGTAGAGTTCCACTAAGGTTTCTTGTTCCATATTCGTTACGCCGACAATACTATATACTAACCCCCCAACCAAATATCGATTCATCATTCCATCAAAGAATGCCCTCTCTGGATGCAATCCAAAATGATTGATTAATATTTCTTGAGACATGTTGATCTCTCCTATCTAAAGTGACCGTCTTTTTCTTTTTCGCAAGGTGATCTGTGTCAAAGGAACTCTTTTTCATATTGTCACTTTCCTTCATTTGAAGGACACAAATTATATGAATATAACCTTTAAAGACATTTATGAATATCTGAAACTGGAGATGGGCAAGAATGAGAGTAGAAGCTATTATTATGTCTATTTTTTAAATAGGAATCATATGTGTAAAACAAGGCTTCGTCTAATCGAAATAGGGGTTTTATAATCTTTCAAAGAAAAGGTGAATAGGATGAAGGATAAAGAATCAATGGATTTATTAGAGAAAACGGCACGTAAATGGCTGCATGAAAGAGGAGTGGAGATTGAAGATATCGCTCAATTGGTCATGTACCTTCAACAAAAATATCATCCTGATCTTGAACTAAAGGAATGTGTCTATAATGTTGAACGTGTGTTAACGAAGCGGGAAGTACAGAATGCAATACTGACAGGTATTCAACTTGATATATTGGCTGAAAAAAAGATGCTTGAAGAACCGCTTCAAGCGATTATTGAAGTAGATGAAGGACTTTATGGTGTGGATGAAATCCTTGCCTTTTCGATTGTGAATGTATATGGATCGATCGGATTTACAAACTACGGATATATAGACAAGCAAAAACCAGGAATTCTGGAGAGGCTAAATGATAAATCATCCGGTATGTGCCATACCTTCCTTGATGATATTGTCGGAGCTATTGCAGCGGCTGCTTCCAGTCGTTTGGCACACAGGGCGAAATGCGCAGAATGAGGTTGAAGAAGTATCCAAATCAGACGACATGGGTCGTCTGATTTTTTAGTGATAGAAGAAGTGGATATATACGCTAACAAAATAATCATACTATATTCCCTAAAAAATTACAGACTACAATAAATAGATCCATTTAACTAACTTTATTATTGCACATCGATGAATAGTTTTATATAATTACAACTATAGTTGTAATTAACATCAATATAGTTGTAACAAGGCTTCTTTAGAATAAACACCAGATAAAGGCTATCACTTTTATGAGATTCGAGAGAATTTCACATACTACATACGAAGAATAGTTGAGGTGAAATCCTATCCGGCTCCTAAGTGACCAAGCCCTTATTGATGCCTATAAAAAAGCAAAACAGTTAAAACTCAGTAATGAATTCATCATTCTGATCGAACAAGAAATTAAAAAGAGAAAATTAGTTCATTAAAGAATCGTTTGATTGTAGATGTCTTCGTGTTCTTCACAAGACGGCATAATGTCTTCCCACTGAACGTCAAGAGCACATACAATGGCATTCAGCTTGTTCAGGGACGGATTCGCCTCTCCCTTTTCAATCAACGAAATATAATTAACCGTTAATCCACATTTGTGACTTAATTCTTGTATGGTGATTTCTTTTGCTCTTCTATGGTGCCTTATTTTCTTTCCGACAAGTCCTGTAACTGTAATACTCATTACCTCACTACCCTTTTAAAAATTCTTTAGAAATGACGTGGAATGTTTCGAAAATCAATTAAGAAACAGTGACTTTCATTCTTAAAGTTGCTTGCATTCGTAAAGAATAGTTAGAAATTGAAAAGGTATCAACGCTAATAGTCCCCTACTACCTTTGATGTTTACCCTAGTTGCATACCTTTACACTTTTTTTCGTAATATTTTTTAAGAAAAATCTTTAAATTCTTAATGTTTTTTTGATCCTGTCTTTCTAGTCCTTCTGAGTACTCAAATATGTGTAATGGAAAAGTTAGTTAGAGGAAAAATCACATAATACTTTAGGAGTATAATCTTCATCACTGCCATTATTATACTCACCGACTATCTACAGAGGAATAGATAGTAGTAAAAAAGACCAGTACAAAGGTCCCCCTAGTATAAATAGTATTTTGATTACTTCTTTTAACACTAGTTCTATTTTACTTATACGAACGAGTGTTGTCTATCATGAATATGTTCCTAATTCAAGAAAATTTTTCTAATTTGAGTACTCAGAAGGGTTTAGAGAAAGTGGAGGCTATAAATACAGCCCCCACTTTTTTTATTATATATCCCATTCATCTAACGTTTCTATTGTATATGTCGGCTGAATATCTTTCGAACTCAAAGCTTCTTTTGTTGTGACACCTGTATGAACAAGCAGTGTATCCAGTCCGGCGTTTATCCCTGCTAATATATCTGTATCATAATTGTCCCCAACCATTAACGTATCTTTCTTAGGCACCCCCAGTACAGATAGCGCCTGCTCCATAATGATCGATTCAGGCTTCCCGATGAAGACCGGTTCAGTTTGTGTGGAGACTGTGACAACTGACGTAAGGGAACCGTTCCCTGGAAGCAACCCTCTTTCAGTCGGAATCGCGATATCTCCATTGGTTGAAATAAACGTTGCTCCATTTCTCACGCCTAAACAAGCGAGAGATAGCTTCTCGTAATTAATATCACGATCAATTCCCACTACCACGAAATCGGGTTTCTCATCCTGAAGGGTGATGCCGTTCTCTTCCAGTGCCGAGCGGATTCCTTCTTCCCCGATGACATATGCCGTCCCATTTGGCTTTTTCTTCGCCAGATACTGGGCTGTCGCCATTGACGTAGTAAATACCTGTTCCTTCGTGGCAGGTATATCGAAGGACTGCAATTTTTCAGCAACCTGTTCCGGTCTTCTCGAAGAATTATTGGTGACAAACAGATAAGGTAAGCCCTTTTTTTGTAATCGTTTAACAAAATCTCCTGCTTCTTCGATTTTCTCTTTTCCTTTATACATTGTGCCATCTAAATCAATTAAGTAACCTTTATATTCCTTCATTATGTACCTCCGTATGCTTTGTGTATAGTATGTCCAAATACTTGTTGTAGAGCCTGTGCTATTTTCGGTAAAATGCATTCCATAAATAAAACAAAACGCTCCCTATATAGAAAGCGCTGTCAAATGCTGATTAATTTTTAAATGCAGACACAGGTCCCAATTCATTTTCAAGGTAGCTCTGAACCTGTTGGGGAAACTTCTCCAACGAGTGGAATACCTCTTTTAGAATCGTATGTAATTGCTCATGATGAATGGCTGTATACTCTTGAACAAGAACCTTACGCTCTGCTACAAGTCGTTTAAGATCCTCACTCATCTTGTCTCCAATGACCTTTTCATCCAGAAGAATATCTATGATATCCTCATAGCTTCCCGGATCTCTCATAATGAAACCGTCGATCATACTGTTTCCTACATCGAGTATAGATTCAATAATCGTGTGAGCCATTCGCTCCAAAGCTAATTTTTCTAATGTTCCGTCCCATTGATCATGTTCACTAACAGTCTTTAATTGCTCATTCATATACAATAATATTTCCTCTATTTTTTCTCTATCTACGAAATACATGGTGCACCCCTCTCTATGAACGATCCTCCCTTTTATTTTACCATATTTCCCTCACTGTCATACAGGAACATCCTGCAATTCTAAGCTCAGTTTGTTATGATGAGATAAGCAAAAAAAAGAGGAGGACATCGTCATGAGTGAACGATTTTATTTATACGATGATACAGAAAATACAAAAACACGCTTTGTGAGTTTTATGGGGGAAAATCAGCGGTACGATTTGGCGATTACCCAGACAGCTCGCTATTACGGGAAATCTTTAGTATTAGACCTTCAAGGCAGTCGATTCGCGATCGTCGGCAGGGATGACCTGGATGAACCTGGATATGTAGAGAGTGTATTCAAGCTAACGGAGGAAGAAGCCGATGAGTTGAGGGACTTTCTAGGAGAAATCATTATGTAGTCGTTCTTACAGTGGACTATTAAGAATGAAGTACACCCCACTCTCACATACTACAAGTATGAAAGGTGGGAGATATAATGAGTAAAGAACCAAGAGACAAAGAAGATGAAGTATATAGTGACTTTTCCAACGTTGAAACATACCGCAATTTCATCGTGCCGGAAACACTGCCAGAAGGGCCATATGGCGCTCCCCGAGGAAAGCATACTCCCGTTGAGAATAAAAGCACTCCTTGGAGAGAAGGGCAGCGATATTACAGTGCTTTCAACTATGAAAATAAATCACTTCATCAGGATATCCCACGTCAGGAGCCTGGATCACACCCTGTTCATGCAGATCCCGATGTGAATGAAGAACCTCCATATACTGAAAATAAGTAAAATAACAAAAGGAACAAACTGGACGGTTTGTTCCTTTTCCACCATTATTTATTGACTTTTTTCACAAGAAAATAAGCGCAGCCAAAGTTACAGTATTCATACAAGTAATCCTTATGTGTACTCACCTTTGTGTCAAAAGAGGCTTTTTGATTATGATCATCAAAGAATCCTTTTAAGCGGAGCTGGCCATATCCCCAATCCCCAAGGATAAAGTCGTATTTACTTAAGATGTCGCTATATCTCTCCTTAAATGCTTCCTCGTTGAACCCGTCTCTAAATTCCTCAACGATTTCGTAGCATGTATTCTGCACACAAATCATCTTGTCCACCCACTTTCATTTCCTTATCTTAAATTATAACGGATTGTCCATTAATTACTATGAAAAAATGTCATAAGACATGGTCACCCTATCAAATAGGGGGTGTTTAACTTGAATAAATTCATTCTGGGTACAACTGTACTAAGTATTGCTCTAATCGGAACAGCTTGTGATGGAATTGACACGGCCAATGAAGAAATGTTTCATGACAATGGAAATACCATAAACGTGAATGACCGGGAGGACCTGTACAACGAAAATAGCTGGACGAAAAAAGGAGCTCACCGCGGTGAGGACTTCGGCTATGTTCGCCAACAGAAAAGTCCTACAGGAGGTCAAACCATTTCCACAAAGGATATGTACAGCATCAATCGTGAACAAGTAGCCGACACGATCAGCAAAATGAGTGTTTCTCTTCCAGACGTAAAGGATTGTTCCACTCTTGTCACTGATGAAGAAGTGCTGATTTCATACGTGACGGACAAAAAGGATAAAGATGGCCGCTTTGAAGTAGCCGATCAAGTAAAGAAAACAGCCATGTCGGTTATTCCCCGTTGGTACCATGTATATGTGACCGATGACAAGAGCCTGATGCGCAATGTAGAAAACCTTGCCAAGATGGATAGCGATAGCCGTAACGCCAACACGGCCATTGATGATACCATCAACCTCATGCTGCAGGATTCTCCTCAGGGAAGAAATGTAGACGCAGGTGAAAATCCAAATGGTGAAATGACATCTGAGAAATACGAAATGCAGGATGACGACGTCCACAAAATCAACAAAGACCGCCAAAAGCGAAAAGATAACACAGATAACATGGTTGATTAATTAGAAGACAGTAGAGACACGCATTTAACCTTGCCGGATGCCATACTCATTGCTACAAAAAGGACTGACTGTTAGAGATCTTCTCCTTCAAGTCAGTCCTTTTATATATGAAAAATTATGCCTTTTGAACTTCTTGCTCACCTGCTGCTTGTCTTGCTTTGGCAGCTGCATTAACTTGCTCATCTGCATGGTAGGAAGAGCGAACGAGCGGGCCTGCTTCACAGTGACTGAAGCCTTTTTCCATCGCTGCTTCACGTAGTTCAGCAAACTCATCAGGGTGATAATATTTCTGTACCTTCAAGTGTTTCTTCGATGGTTGCAGGTATTGACCTAATGTCACAATATCAACATGATTGGCACGCAGATCATCCATTGTTTCAAGAATTTCTTCCTTCGTTTCCCCAAGTCCAACCATGATACTTGATTTTGTTGGAATTTCCGGATTTAATTCTTTTGCACGACGCAGGAATTCCAATGTGCGATCATAGGTAGCGCGGGCACGAACTCTTGGGGTCAAGCGACGAACGGTTTCGACATTGTAGTTCATGATGTCTGGCTTTGCATCCATCAATGTTTTGATATTATCAAAAACTCCACCCATATCGGAAGGTAATACTTCAATCGAAGTGAACGGGCTCTTACGACGAATGGCACGAACCGTTTCAGCAAATACTTGCGATCCACCATCTTTCAGGTCGTCACGTGCAACAGCTGTAATAACTACATGCTTCAGGTTCATTAATTGAACAGAATCTGCAACGCGTTCTGGTTCTTTCAGATCTAATTCAGTTGGAAGGCCAGTTTTTACTGCACAGAAGCGGCATGCTCGTGTACAAATATCTCCAAGAATCATGAAGGTTGCTGTTCTTCTAGTTCCCCAACATTCATGAATATTAGGACAACGAGCCTCTTCACATACCGTGTGAAGGTTGTTTTCACGCATCATTTTCTTCAAGCCCATATAGTTATCATTCGTATTCAGCTTAATTTTAAGCCAATCCGGTTTACGAATGTGCTCATCTTTCTTACTCATACCCCTCATCTCCAATCCTAAATAATTCTGACTTAGGCAAAGAGTGAAACGCTTTCTAAATCGTTCATCTTATGTAAAAAAAGCCATCATCAATATACTTCTTTTGTCACTTTATCATACTAAAAAAGTGAAAACAAGCATGTGATACCCTATTACCATTTATTGATGATTATGAATCCCGAAGAACGATACAAACTAGTAGTAGGCCCCTAAAAATGGAGGGATAATTTTGTACAAACGATTGGTCTTAGCCTTTGTGGTTTTCTGCATGTTGATAAGCCCTTGTCAAACCTTTGCTGCAGAAAAGCTGACAGACGAACAAATTCACACGAAAAGGATGGAGTTATTTCAGAAAAGCTCGGCTCTGACTCATATTCCCTGGTATTATCTTGCTGCTGTTGATCAGTACGAACGCAGTCTACGGTTTGCCCGCAAAGATAGGGAAAAGCCCTCTTCACTTATATCGATCTATATGGAGCCTGAAAAATGGGTCGGCCCTCTGAATCCTAACCGGGAAGACGAAAATCCAGAAACGATATCCCTATTCAACGGGATAGGCCGGGATGGAGACTTCGATGGAAAAGCCAGCCTTAAGAGTGATGAAGATATACTGGCTGCTTTGACAGATTATATTTTACGATACGGAATTGACCGGGATAATTTCAAGCTCGCACTGTGGGACTACTACAAACGTGATAAAACGGTCAGTATCATCATGGGAAATGCCAAAATCTATAAACAATATGGGACCATCCATTTAAACCAAAAAGCCTTCCCCCTTCCCCTCAGATTCAACTACAGTTACCGAAACACTTGGGGTGACGCCCGTGGTTGGGGAGGAAGACGGATTCATGAAGGGACGGACCTCTTTGCTGATTATGGTGTACCTGTAAGAGCAACATCATATGGAATCATCGAGATGAAAGGATGGAACCGATATGGAGGCTGGCGTATCGGCATACGTGACATTAATAATACCTATCATTATTTTGCCCACCTTAGCGGTTTCTCTAAAGATCTTCATATAGGTCAAGTGGTGGAACCGGGAATGGTTATTGGCGGTGTCGGTAGCTCTGGATACGGACCCCCAGGGACATCAGGGAAATTCCCTCCCCACCTGCACTACGGAATGTACAAGGATAATGGTTTGACGGAATGGTCTTTTGACCCTTACCCTCACTTACGAATGTGGGAACGTCAAGACAGAATCAAAAGCAAAAAACGTTAAAAAAGCAGACAATGGTTAACCCATCGTCTGCTTCATCTTTTCACTCTTTACATCTGTTTTTTGGATTTGGAAACAGCGTTCATGATACTAGCTGCTAATCCACCCCAGATGATGACCATTCCTACAACCATCATTGCAATAGCGCTACCTGTCATGTTAGCTTACCTCCTTATAGCTTTCAGCTTCAGTTTTGGCATGCCAGCGTTTGAATGAGAAGGCAACACCTGCAAGGATCGCGAATCCTGCTACAAACCATCCGCTGTAAAGGATGAAGGCATCTGAGTAACCTCCATAGTTTCCGGTTTCAGTTTCAAATTCTCTTAATAAATTCATTTTGAATAATCCGAACATCATCCATCCAAGAACGATTGGTGTGATGACGCCTAAGCATACTTTCCACCAGGCACCAAGCTGAATATCAGAGATTCCATTAGCGTGAGATTGGAATGTACCTAACTTGCGCAGGAACCAGGCAATCACTACTACTTCAACTAACCCCACGAATGCTACACCAAACTGGTTGATAAAGTAATCTGCAGCGTCCAGGAAGAGTAATCCGCCCTGAGTGGCAAATAAGATTGAGATGACCGCAGAAAGACCTCCACCGAAAAGAACCGCTTTCGTACGGGAAATTCCGAACTTCTCAGAAACCCCTGCTACATAAGTCTCCGTAATCGAGATGAGTGATGACAGCCCGGCTAACACCAGGGAAGCAAAGAACAGGAATCCGAATAATCCGTTAAGTGCCGGGAATTCGTTAATGATTTGCGGGAATACCACAAACGCCAATCCAACTCCACCGCTTACTACTTCCTGCACCCCTACACCTTGAGATTGAGCCATGAAACCTAAAGCAGCAAATACCCCGATACCTGCAAGTAATTCAAACCCTGAGTTACTGAAACCTGTGATGAATGCATTATTTGTAATATCCGATTTCTTCGGAAGGTAACTGGAATACGTAATCATAATCGCAAATGCAATGGATAAACTGAAGAAAATTTGTCCGTATGCCGCTACCCAAACACCAGGGTCAGCTATTTTGCTGAAATCCGGTTTGAAGAAAGCATCTAACCCATCCAATGCTCCAGGCAATGTTAAAGCGCGAACAACAATTATTAAGAATAAAATAACTAGTGCCGGAATAAAGATCTTATTCGCTACTTCGATTCCCTTCTTTACACCTTTGAAAAGAATCCCTAGTGTAATCACCCATACCAATACAAGTGGAATGAATACTCCAGGAACGATACTTCCTGTCTGACCTGGATCAACCGTAAGCTTCAAATAGTCGTTGAATAAGAATGACTCTGTATCCTTCCCCCAACCTAAATTGAAAGAAAACACACTGTACGACATCGCCCATGCGATAATGACGGCATAATAGGTAGATATGACAAATGCGATTAATACTTGCCACCAGCCAAGCCACTCAAATTTCCTATTAAGACGGAAATAAGATAGTGGTGCCGACCCACGGTACTTATGACCTAACGTAAATTCAAGCACTAATAATGGAATTCCCGCTGTAAGAAGAGCGAATAAATAAGGAATAAAGAATGCTCCTCCACCATTTTCATACGCTACTGCCGGAAAACGCCAAATGTTTCCCAAACCGATTGCTGACCCGACAGCAGCAAGAATAAATCCTGCTCGTGTTCCAAACTGGGCACGTTTCTCCATGTTGGTCCCCCCTAGTTCTTTCCAACTACCATATTAAGGTATTTGAAATTTTTATATTTTCAGATTATTTATAATCTAAAGTCAGTATAGCTAGTTCCACGCCAATTGTCAAAGCTATTTTGAAGCTTTTAAAGAGATTTTTTAAAATTGGGACAGGTACTATTTCACTATAAGAATTTTGTCGAAACATGAAGGATTAATGATCGGAAAGGTTGAGGTGGGTTTTGGGATACCGTCACGGGTTTTAATAAAAGCACGAATGCATAATAAAAAACCAGAAGCCGATGAGCCCCTGGTTTTTCATTATATTATTGTTCTGAAACTGCCGGTTTTGCTTTTTCTCCAAACAGAAAAGCGAATGCGATGATTAAGATGATCACAACGCCAAGACCGAATAGTGTGCTTCCAGTGAATCCTAATACAAGATATCCAATTGAAGCAGCAACCGCTCCTATTAATGCGTATGGAAGCTGTGTAAGAACGTGATCGATATGATTGCTTCCTGCCCCTGTAGAGGAAAGGATGGTTGTATCCGAGATTGGAGAACAGTGATCTCCCAATACGGACCCGGCTAATACAGCTGCCATAGCAGGAAGTAAGATACTTACATCTGTAGCTGCAGCAATTTCCCCGGCGATCGGAAGTAAGATTCCGAAAGATCCCCATGAAGTTCCCGTCGAGAATGCCATGATTCCGGCAACTAAGAATAAAATGACTGGAAGTGCCTGCATCGGTAAGCTTGATTGTTCAACCAGACCCGCAAGATACGTACCTGTTTGCAATTGATCGATCAACGTGACGATCGTCCAGGCGAAGATAAGGATGTAAACGGCCGGCAACATGGATTTGATCCCTTCCACTACTGCTACTCCAACTGCTTTACCTTCGATTCCTTTCAAGCTGACTTGACGGATGAAGAAGATCAGCGCAACAAGGAGACCGAATAATCCACCATATAATAATGATTTCGTTACATCTGTATTTTCAAAAATCGGCAGGATGTCAAATGATCCAACGGCTTGATATCCTGTCCAGAGCATCATTCCAATTGTACCGATAACAAGTGCTACGATCGGCCAGACAAGATCACCAACTGATCCTTTCGAGCTGACAGGCAGATCATTTTTCAATTCGCCTGGAATCTCTTTTTCAGGATCATAAAGGGCTCCCGTTTCAAGGGCTCTTACTTCATGCTCTTTCATCTTTCCAAAGTCCAGGCCTTTAGCAGCAACCATGATTACAAGCAGAACAGCTGCCCAGACATAAAGGTTCATTGGAATCATTTGAACGAAGGCTGAAAATGCGGTGTACTCTGTGATACTGTGAGTAGCGAGTATCGAACCGATGATACCGATGATGTACGCTCCCCAGCTTGAGATTGGTGAAACGACACAAATAGGTGCAGATGTCGAGTCGATGATATAGGCCAGTTTGGCACGTGAAATTTTGTGACGATCCGTAATGGGTCTCGAAACCTGCCCAACAGCAAGTGCGTTAAAATAGTCATCAATAAAAATTATGATACCTAAAACGGCTGCAAGAAGCTGTGCACCTTTTCTCGTTTTCACACGTTTCATCGCCCATTCACCGAATGCGCGGCTACCGCCGGAAATATTCACAAATGCTGTGATGACACCAAGAATGAGCAAGAAGAAGATAATATAGACATTCCAGGTGTTGAGCGCTCCATCTGCGACAAAGATGCCTTTAAATGCGTCCCACATAAAGCTGAATGTTTTCGTAATTGAGAAATCTGCTAACAGAAAGGCAGACGCAACGATTCCTACTCCCAGAGAAAGTAGAACCCGTCTCGTAAGTATAACCATAAGAATGGCTAAAAGGGGTGGTAATAATGAGTAAATCGTGTTTTCCATAGTGTCCTCCTCCTATTTGATAGGGGGGAACCATCGTAGCATGACAGAGGATAATAAAAAAAGGCAACGATAGAGAAGCTATCATTACCTTAATAAGTAATTTAAGTGCTCCATCACGATCTGTAGCTCCCCATTATAGAGATTCCCTATAATGACAGTGTTATCCTTCTTCAAGATAACCCCAGCAAATACACATTCGACATGTATATTTACTTCGGCAAAAGTTCCCTTTCATCTGTTCTCTAAGTTGTCATCCTCAAACAGCTTACTCTTGAACTCTGCGCCTCTACCCCATCGGACTGATGATGTGGTGTGTTATAAAATTTTCTTTATTAATATATCAAACTATCATTCTTTTGACAACTTTTTTTCCTGACTAATTTGTGGGAATTTCAATAGAAGGACTGGATTCCCCACCTCCATTGTTATAAAACTGCGGTACATCCAGGTGGACGGTACCCATGGCAACCAGGATATCCTGCTTGATGGTTTCAGTTTTCGTTGCAAATGGAATGATGATCTGGACATTGACTTCAAGCTCGACAAACACTTTTACAACGGCATTATTTATCCCGAATTGCTCTACCGTAGTCTTAATATCAGATCGGACATCCCCGATCGAGTGAAAGCGAATCGGCACTTTTGGACCAAGGTTACCGAGTAACACGTTGTTGGTCGCTTGGCCAAGAGGGACAGAGTAAGTGATGCCCTTCGCTGCTTTTGACTTACCTTCATCGATTTCCACTTCGGTAATAAATTCAAGGTTTTCTAAATTCCCTTCCTCTGCTTCTTGCAGGTTTTGCTGAACTAAGTTGGTGATTTCTGCCTGAACCCGGTTGATGGTCTGAGTATTATATTTAAATGAAACAATATCGCCTTCTGTATTCTTCACTTCTTCCGTTATATCCGAAATATCAAGAACATCTGCAATTTTTTTGTTTATTGCTTTATTGATAACCAACGTACCGATCCTGCTGGTTTGAGTTTCAGCATAAGCAAGCAGTGTCGGTTTCAAACCTTTGTTAATGATCCACAATCCGAATCCAGTCGAAATCATAAAGAATAGAATCGTGATGATCATCACATATCGAAAAGGCAGCGGCCCTCCTCTTCGGGGTTTGTATGTTTTAAACTTTGACAAAAAAATCCCCCCTTACAAGCTATTTGTATGCAAAGTAAGAGGGGTTTAACGCAAAAAAATTATTTAATTTTAAGAGATTGTGGTTCATAATCCGGATCAAATCCGGTAATCACCTTATCTAATTCCGCACTTAAATCCATGGGATAAGGAGTTCGTATTTCCTGTCCATCTTCTTCGATGATCCGGATCACCGGTCGATCCGTTACACCTTTATTTTGATCGGTCACAATTCCTTTTCGCCCATCATTCAGCTCGACAACCATCCCATTTGGATATATGGCCACAGAAGACCTGAAGGCTTCAATTACATTTGTATCAAACAGAGTACCGCTTCCTGCATATAATACCTCCAGCGCTTGATGTGGAAGCATTGCTTTCCGATATACACGATTTGACGTCATGGCGTCGAATACATCGGCCACCGCAATGATTTTTGCAAAGGGGTGGATATCCTCACCTTTGATTCCCCTTGGATAACCGGATCCATCAAGCCGCTCATGATGCTGATACGCGCAGTGAGCAATGATCAGGGACACAGAATGAAGCTGTCGCAAAATCTCAAAACCGTGTTCTGAATGCTTCTTGATTTCACAAAATTCGTCTTCTGTCAGCTTTCCTGGCTTCAGAAGAATTTCCTCCGGCACAAGCATCTTACCGATATCATGCAAAATTGCTCCCACGCCTAACTGCTCGAGCTGTTTAGTGGACAGTTTAAGTTCCAGACCTATGGATAATGTATACAAAGTCACATTAAATGAATGATGAAAAATATAGGAGTCATATGTGAAAACATCCGTCAAAATGGTTAGGAGATCATGATTCGCCTTTACTTCAGACAAGACTACATCAATCACCTGCTTCAATTGCTTGGCACTATCTTCAATCATAAGCACACCTGGTGGCGCTTTCGATACGCTTAGTTGATTAAAGGCCATCTCAATATTGTTTACAGCTTGCTGTCTCACCTTACTCGAAACAGTTCCCTTTACATGGATTCCCTTCGAAAGGGAGTCTTCAATATAGACATACTGGATGCTAAGCTCCTGCAACCTGAAAATCATGCGTTCTGTAATCGGAACGTTATCATGAATTAAAGCTTGACCTCTCATATTATATACGGTTGTAGCTAGAACCATGCCCGGTTTCAAAGCCCTAGTTGATATAAGCCTCATAGAATTCTCCTATGTAATTCTTTCATTTTTCGACAAAATTTCCTAGTATCTCCATTATAAAGGATAAAAACGTTCTTGCAAGGTGTATTTCCTGATATATTGTTAATTATTCATGAAAGAATATAAAGCGAATGGTGATATTCACCCAACAAAAAACCAGCGCTCTCGGAAAAAGCAACTGGTCCAATTTATACTTATATCATTTTCAACAATGCATCCCGGCCGATCATGCCCGGTGTGATGCCGCGATTTTCTGCCTCATAGGTGATGGATTCCAGAGGGGCGTCCAGAAGCTGATCGATTGTTTTTACACCGACGGCTCTGCCTGCAATGATTCCTCTGTCTTTCAACTTCTCATTTAGTAACCCTACGTCCAGTGCTCCACACATTATATATCCTATATCACTCGTTACAACGAGGAGATTGGTTTTGGGCAGTTCAACAGTAATCGCTAAAAAGGTATGTCCCTGAATGGAAATCGGAGATACATTCATCATGTGCTATCGCTCCTTTCCCTCATATGTATGATACGGGATTGGAAACGGTGATACATTTACTGCTTTAATTTCCACTGGAGGACATCCCGTAAAAACTCAGGCATAAAATATTTTTTCTCCAGTCTTTGAAGGTCTGGAAAGAAGTGTCCAAACGTGAACATATCTGGTAAGGCAAGCTTGTATATCTTCTGTGGATCAATCGGCTTTTGACCGATTAAGATTTCATGGCCGTTGAATTGAATATTCGTGTATACAAACCGGCCCATCACCTTGCCTCTGAATCCTAATCCCTTTACTTGAAGATGCGGCCATTCCTCATTAAATGTCTGTTTAATGATTTCCTTCAGCTCTGCCCCCTTCATCTCGATGAGACATGGATTGATGGGGTGAGGCAGGATCCGGTGCAGATCCTGTTTCGTCACTGCCCCCTCTTCCAGTCCATCAATGAGCAGTCCTGAATTGAGAAAAGCACAATCAGCCTCACACCATTCAGCAACAGCATTACATAACACATCCGGAAGAGGAGAAGGATTAAACCAATCCACTGCCAGGGGTTCCGCGAGCTCGGTTACTTTTTCTCCTAACAATGCCTCCCCCTCCTGATACCACTCGAGGCTTTCCTGCTCTTCTTTTTCTACAGGGGGAAGTTCCTGCTGTTCATAAAGCTGTGCTTTTTTGCCGACAATCTTTTTATTGGCTGTGTCAACCTCTATCATCATATGACCAACATAATGACCATACTTTCCAGCTGCGCCAAGCATCGTTTTCTTAATTTCTTTTCCTTGATGCAACACATGATGGGTATGAGCTCCAAGGATCACGTCAATTTCGGGAAATTGCGCTGCAATCAACTCATCATCCCGAATCCCCAGGTGAGATAGAAGAATCACCATATCCACCTGGGGGTGAAGCTCTTGAACCAATTTCTCAAGCTCATCCAACGGAGAGGTAATATTCCAGCCAAGGGCTTTATAAAAAGGTTTAAAATAAGCTGTCAATCCGATGACGCCAATTTTCATGCCACTATCCGTTTGATAAATATGATGGGCTTTGGCCCAGCTCGGAAGCTGCGAAGACTGGTCTAATAGATTGCCTACAATCACGTGAAAATCTGCATGGTGATACAGGCTGTTTAAATCTACATAGTCCAGTGTAATTCCTTCATTGTTCCCGATCGTTACAGCATCATAGCCTACTTCATTTAGAAAATCGACGTTTCCTTTTCCTAAAGTAGCTTCACTTAATGGATGCCAGCGGTCTACATGATCTCCGATATCAAATAGATAAACAGGTTCTCCTTCATCCAGATGCCATTGTTTTCTCTTCTTCAAAAATTCCCGAATCCTTGACCAATGCTCAAAATGACTGTGAAGGTCGTTTGTATGATAAATATGAATGGTTTCTTTCACTATTTGCTCACTCCTAATGGAGGTATATTATCCTGTAATACCTTGGTAAATCAATCGAATTCCAATTAAAATTAATATAATCCGCAAAACACTCACTAATACTTTTGATTCGAGCTTCGTATTCAAATAGGCCCCAAACTTTGCCCCTATCCAGGCACCGGGAATGAGTGCAAGTGCATATAACCACTTTACATTGCCAAACATGACATGCGTTCCTGAACTGACCAACGCCGATAGAAAAATCATGAACATGGATGTCGCGACGGCTACATGAGGTGGAAAAAGAAAAATCAAGATCATTGCAGGTACCATTAATGATCCACCGCCAATGCCAAATAATCCAGATGTAAATCCAACTACAAAGGCAATAGCCGCCCCTAATAAAGGAGGATACCCATATCGAAAGGTGTTTCCGCCAGGATCGGTGAATTCCCGTTGAAACGATGCACTCTTGAATGTCTCAATAGGCTTTAACTTGTTTCTAATCATGAGCACTATGGCAATCAGAATCATAAATATACCAAAATATAAATTAAAGCTTTCCATGTTCAATCCCTTGTTTACCCATGCTCCAAGTATCGAACCTGGCCCACTTCCGGCAAAGAAGATCAGGCCGCTTTTATAATCAACGGTCTTATGCTTTAAATAAGCCAGGGTGGATGATAACCCTGTGAAAATCATAATGACCAATGATGTTCCTACAGCTGTCTGAGGATTCATTCCCTCTATCAAGCTTGTATATGTACCGAAATAGATAAGGGCAGGAACAATGATGACTCCTCCCCCCAGTCCTACGAGGGATCCTATCGCTCCTGCTAAAAGTCCTATTGATAGAAGCATGATCCATTCCATCTGTCTTTCATCTCCTGTCAGCTAAAATAAATCTAGTTGCTTTGGTGCAAGCCCTCCATATTCAAGATCTAATAATTCAATGAGCTCTTTCGCGTTGGCAGCAGCATCTCCACCGGAGTTATTATTGAAAAGAATGTATAGATCTTCAGAGTTTTCGTGCAACTGATGAATATGCGGAATCCATTCCTCCAGTTCAGCACGATTATAGCGATATAAATAACGAACCTCGCGCCAGTCTTCCCCATTCGGTTTATTCCAGCCGTACAGATTCCTGCCGTGAAAACGAATCAGAGTGGCATCCTTATGAGTGGTTTCCAATACCCGTGGTACAGATCCTTCCCCTGCTTGCGGTTCATCACAAATGCTATGGATCCATCCTTCCTTTTTCATAAACGTCAATGTCTTATCCCGAAACTCCGGTCTGAACCAGCTTTGATGGCGAAACTCCAACGAAAGTGGAAATCCCTCTAGCTGTCCCTTGCAGTACCGGATATAGTCAACATGCTCTTTTTTACAATCGTACCAAGGGGGAAATTGAAGCAGAACCATCGCTAATTTTCCTGCATCCACGTACGGAACAAGGGATTCCTTAAAGGCATTGAACATCTCTTCTTTTGTTTCAAAAGGGATCTCTCCCCGCTGGTGCCCCGTCATTCCCTGGTAAGCCTTAACAATAAATCTAAAGTCTTCCGGTGTTTCCCTTACCCATTTTTCAGCATTCCGAAGTGGCTGGACAGCATAGAAAGTTGTGTCCACCTCTACAATGGGAAAATGTGCACCGTATTCTTTTAATTTATCTCTCTGGGAAACATTTTCATAAAGGGTATCATGATCTCCCCAGCCTGTTACTCCTATGTATATCATCTTCAATCACCTGCTTTATTATGAACATGTCCATTTTATCATAAGGGAAATGGAATTTCTTATGTTTGGATTGATTGGGAAAGGATAGCGGGATTTAGTTAATTATGAAGGCTCTTTTCTCAGAGTTTGTTACATACATTTAACCTACCGGGCACTGCCAAATAGTGTGTGCATGATGGTGAGGGGAACCGCTCCGCTTGCAGCTAGCGTTCGCCCGAGCCTCCTCAGCTTCGCTTCCGGGGTCTCGGCACGCCCGTTCTTCCGCAGGAGTCTACGCAGTTCCCCTCACCATCTATAGAAGTATTTCGTGGCAGAGCCAAAAGGTGACAAAAAACATTCAAAAAAATACATTTTTTCATTTACAAGAGGTATTGATTGGTCTCTTATTTTTTGTCATTACTAATTTATATGAGGACAAGCAAATCCTTGGTGGGTAATATCGGTAGCCATTCACTAATATCTGATTTTCGAATTATCCTAATGAGGTTGTGTGCTCCTTTCTGTTTGTCTATAAGTTAGTAGGAAGTCAGAATATAGAAGCACAGAGTGGATTGTAGCGGAAGGCACTTGACTCCTGCGGGTAATAGAGGAAAGGTCGAGACCCCGCAGGGCAAAGCCCAAGGAGGCTTGACTTCCTCCCCGGGGAATCTTGTGCCTGGAGCGGAAAGGAACGGACCATGTTTTAATACTACTACTCATCAAAAAGCTTTACAAAAGAAGAAATGAAAAAACTCCCCTGATGAAACATCAAGGGAGTTTGAATGATATATTAACCGATTGAACCTTCCATTTCGAACTTGATCAGGCGGTTCATTTCGACTGCGTATTCCATTGGAAGTTCTTTCGTGAATGGCTCGATGAAGCCCATTACGATCATTTCTGTTGCTTCTTCCTCTGAAATACCACGGCTCATAAGATAGAATAATTGTTCTTCGGATACTTTTGATACCTTCGCTTCGTGTTCTAACGAGATGTTATCGTTAAGAATTTCGTTGTAAGGAATCGTATCAGAAGTTGATTGGTTATCCATGATCAGCGTATCACACTCAATGTTTGAACGTGCGCCTTCCGCTTTACGGCCAAAGTGTACAATTCCACGGTACGTTACTTTACCACCATGCTTGGAGATGGATTTAGAAACGATTGTAGAAGATGTATTTGGAGCCAGGTGAATCATTTTCGCTCCGGCATCCTGATGCTGGCCTTTACCTGCGAGTGCGATGGATAGTGTCATACCACGTGCGCCTTCACCTTTAAGGATAACCGCCGGGTATTTCATCGTTAATTTAGAACCGATGTTTCCATCTACCCATTCCATCGTTGCGTTCGCCTCACATACAGCACGCTTCGTAACCAGGTTGAATACGTTGTTCGCCCAGTTTTGAATCGTCGTATATCGGCAGTACGCATCTTTCTTGATGATGATTTCAACGACTGCAGAGTGAAGTGAATTCGTTGTGTAAACAGGTGCTGTACAACCCTCAACATAGTGAACACTTGCGCCTTCATCCACGATGATCAGTGTACGCTCGAATTGACCCATGTTCTCTGAGTTAATACGGAAATATGCTTGAAGTGGTGTATCCACCTTGATTCCTTTAGGAACATAGATAAAAGATCCACCGGACCATACCGCTGAGTTAAGGGCAGCGAACTTGTTATCCGTTGGAGGAATAACCTTTGCCCAGTGCTCACGGAAAAGTTCTTCATTCTCTTTAAGAGCAGAATCTGTATCTTTAAAAACGATCCCCATGTCTTCAAGATCCGATTGCATGTTGTGGTATACAACCTCTGACTCATACTGAGCAGAAACTCCTGCAAGATACTTTTGCTCAGCTTCCGGAATACCTAATTTATCAAACGTTTGCTTGATTTCTTCAGGTACTTCATCCCAGCTGCGCTCTGACTTTTCAGAAGGCTTCACATAGTAAGTGATCTCATCAAAGTTCAGTTCCTGCATGTCTCCACCCCATTGAGGCATAGACATATTATAAAAATGCTCAAGTGACTTCAAACGGAAATCAAGCATCCATTGAGGTTCTTCTTTCATGCGGGAGATTTCTTCTACGATTTCACGCGTCAAACCACGTTTGGAACGGAAAATTGAGACGTCTTTGTCGCTGAATCCATATTTATAATCTCCAATCTCAGGCGCTTTCTTAGCCATGTTGATTCCTCCATTCTTTGGTAGTGCCGAAGGAGAGCATTATTCCTGCTCTTCCTCTGACACTCCTTTTTCCATCGCTTTCCATGCCAATGTCGCACATTTGATACGGGCAGGAAATTTCGCGACTCCTTGTAATGCTTCAATATCTCCTAAATCCACATCGTCGTCATAGTCATTGCCTTGCATCATATCAGAGAAGATCTTGGAAAGCTTCAATGCTTTCTCAATCTCTTTCCCTTTAACCGCTTGTGTCATCATTGAAGCAGAAGCCATGGAAATCGAACAACCTTCTCCATCGAACTTCGCATCCTGAACGATACCATCTTCCACCTTTAAAGTCAGGTGTATGCGATCTCCACAAGTAGGGTTATTCATATCGATGGTAAAGCTTCCATCTTCTAAAGAACCTTTATTTCGTGGATTCTTATAATGATCCATGATGACTTGTCGATATAACTGATCTAAATTATTAAAAGACATCGCTGAAAAACTCCTTTGTCTTCAATAGGCCTGCAACAAGTTTATCAATATCTTCTTCCGTATTATAGAGGTAGAAGCTGGCACGTGCTGTTGCGGATACGTTCAACCACTTCATCAGAGGTTGTGCACAGTGATGACCCGCGCGAACGGCAATCCCTTCAGCATCAAGTACGGTTGCCACATCATGCGGATGAACATCATCAATGTTAAACGTAACAAGACCTGCGCGTTTTCCGGGATCACTTGGTCCGAAAATTTTCATGCCTTCGACTTCATTCATTTTCTCCAATGCATAAGCCGCAAGCTTATGTTCATGTTCTTCAATGTTATGAAGTCCTACTTCTTCAAGGAAATCAATCGCAGCTCCAAGTCCAATGGCACCTGCAATGATCGGTGTACCACCTTCAAACTTCCATGGAAGCTCTTTCCAAGTGGATTCCTGAAGCCCGACAAAGTCGATCATTTCTCCACCGAATTCTACCGGTTCCATTTTGTTCAGGTGTTTTTTCTTACCGTAAAGTACTCCGATCCCTGTAGGACCTACCATCTTATGCCCTGAAAAGGCAAAGAAATCACAGTCAAGATCTTGAACGTCGACTTTCATATGTGGAGCAGCCTGTGCTCCGTCAACGACCATGACTGCTCCATTTTCATGAGCAATCCTGGTGATTTCTTTAATTGGATTCATTGTACCCAGCACGTTTGAAACCATCATGATCGAAACAATTTTCGTTTGTGATGTGACAGTCGCTCGTACATCTTCAATCGCAATCGTGCCGTCTTCCTGAAGAGGAACATATTTTAATGTAGCTCCGGTTTCTTTGGCTAACTGCTGCCAAGGAATGATATTGCTATGATGCTCCATGTGAGTAATCACAATTTCGTCACCCTCGGTAAGGTTGGCGCGACCGTAGCTTGCTGCAACTGTATTGATTGCTGTTGTCGTCCCACGGGTAAAGATTACTTCTTGAGTCGAGGAAGCGTTAATGAAATTACGGACCTTTTCACGGGCACCTTCATATCCATCTGTCGCTCTCGTCCCAAGAGTATGAACACCCCGGTGAACATTCGAGTTATATCCACGATAATAGTCATTCATCGCTTCGATAACGGAAACCGGTTTTTGCGATGTTGCGGCACTGTCAAGATAAACAAGTGGATGGCCATTTACTTCCTGGTCGAGAATCGGAAATTGTTTACGAATCTCTTTTACATCCATTAGTTTACTTTCCTTTCGATAACCTCAACAAGTTGTTTCTTAACTCCTTCAATCGGCAATTGTTTTACAACAGGAGCCAAGAAGCCATGAATAACCAGACGTTCCGCTTCATGTTGCGGAATTCCACGACTCATTAGGTAGTAAAGTTGCAGCGGATCCACTCGACCTACAGACGCAGCATGTCCTGCCGTTACGTCATCTTCATCGATTAGAAGAATCGGATTCGCATCTCCACGTGCTTTTTCACTCAGCATCAATACGCGGGATTCCTGCTCTGCATTCGACTTAGACGCACCGTGTTCAATTTTACCGATACCATTGAAGATGGAAGATGCTTCGTCTTTCATAACTCCATGCTTAAGGATGTATCCTTCAGAGTTTTTACCGAAGTGAACAACCTTCGTCGTGAAGTTTTGTTTCTGTTTTCCGCGTCCAACGACAACGGTTTTTGTATCGCCATATGAGCCATCACCCATAAGATTCGTCACGTTTTCTGAAACGGTGTCTCCATCGTTCATTAATCCAAGAGCCCACTCGATGCGAGCATCTCTTTGTGCGATTCCACGACGGTTAACATACGTTGTTAATCCGCTTGCTAAATTATCCACAGCACCGTATTCCACTTTAGCATTATTGTTTGCCAAAACTTCCGTAACGATGTTGTATACGCCGTCTTCAACATTTGTTGTAGAAATGTAGTTTTCAACATACGTTACAGAGCTGTTGTCTTCAGCCACTACTAATACGTGGTTGAACATCGCTACTTCAGCATTGTCATGAACGTATACCGCTTGAATCGGTTGAGTCAATTCTACATTTTTTGGAATGTAAAGGAATACTCCCCCATTCATCAATGCTGCATGAAGGGCTGTAAGCTTGTGCTCATCCGTTTTCACACCTTCAGTCATGAAGTACTTCTGTACAAGCTCACCGTGGTCTTTAACAGCTGTAAAAATATCCGTAAAAATAACACCATTGTCTTTTAATTCATTTGAAAGAGAAAGAAAAGCAGGTGTATTATTTCGTTGAATATAAAGACTTTGGTCATTGCTTTCTATATCAACTAATTCTTTTGCTTCATCCGGCAGCTCACTCAATGATGAGAACGTATCACTTTCCACTGTATGCTTCTGGAATTGAGTAAAATTCCAATTCGTGATTTTCGTTTTATCAGCAACTGGAAGGCTTAGATCCTTTACTTTATCAAAGGCATCTGTGCGAAGGGTTGTTAACCATTCGGGCTCTCCGAGTTGTTTTGAGTAGGAGCTGACATAGTCCTGATCTACTGGTAGTTTCGTTTCTACAGTCATTTTCATCCCCCTAACACTTACGCTTCTTGGCCAACAGTTTCGTCTTTGATTCCTAACTCTTCTTTAATCCAGTCATATCCTTCTGCTTCAAGGCGTTGCGCTAATTCTTCCCCGCCTGATTTCACAATGCGTCCTTGCATCATAACGTGGACATGATCAGGAGTGATGTAGTTAAGAAGACGCTGATAGTGAGTGATGATCAAGCAACCGAAATCCTCACCGCGCATTTTATTGATTCCTTTTGATACAACTTTAAGGGCATCGATATCAAGACCAGAGTCAATCTCGTCAAGGATGGCAATCTTTGGTTGTAACATCATTAATTGAAGGATTTCATTACGCTTCTTCTCTCCACCGGAGAACCCTTCGTTTAAGTAACGCTGTGCCATATCCGGATCCATTTCCAGGTATTCCATTTCAGAATCCATTTTGCGGATGAATTTCATAAGAGAAATCTCTTCGCCTTCTTCGCGACGGCTGTTGATTGCTGAACGTAAGAAGTCTGCATTCGTTACACCGTTGATTTCACTTGGATACTGCATTGCAAGGAATAGACCTACGCGAGCGCGCTCATCCACTTCCATTTCAAGAACATCTTCACCGTCGAAGTGAATGCTTCCTTTTGTCACTTCATACTTTGGATGACCCATAATAGCAGAAGATAAAGTAGATTTACCTGTACCATTTGGTCCCATTACTGCGTGGATTTCTCCACCTTTAATTTCAAGGTTAACCCCTTTCAGGATTTCCTTTCCTTCAATCTCAACATGAAGATCTTTAATTGTTAAAGTAGAACCTGCCATGTGTATTTACCTCCGTGACTTTATAATGAATTTAAGAATTAAATTCTTTAATCATTCTCAATTTATTCTCATTCTAATCTTATAACAAATAAAAGCTATAATCAACTTTTTCAACTATACAGATAGTGTAAACTTTACAAGATAATCCTTTTCTATTGTTAGCTTAAAATAAAGGAAAAATGTAGGGATTTCTTGTCCGGTTTCCTGTCTTGATGAACATACCGCCACTGAAATAAATTAAAGCCTACGAGACCGTCCGCTTTGTTCTTCGGTTATTAAGGCTTGCCGCTAATTGCATAACAATAAAAAAACCAGTGCATCGTCTACACTGGTTTCCTTTTTTCTTCCTTATTATATATTAGAGTGCACCTTACGATCAAGTGCCGCAATCATTCTTCTGCTTTCCTTATATTCCTGCTCTCTTCTTTTCTCTACTTGCATTCTGACATCATGCTTTCGTTTGTACACCTCATAACCAATCCCATGGGCTCCATGCATTGCCTTTTCCATTTCACTTGTGTACGAGATACTCTCAAGAGAGTCGATAATGAATCATTCCTTTCGGGTTTTTAATTACTTTACAACTATACTACCCCCTCGTTCACAAGACAAAACCAGTATAGGGTCATTTTTTCTTAAATTCATCCTTTTCATCCTAACCTAAAGGGGTTACCTTTAAGTTTTCACAAAATTCCGCCATTATACTGCCAATTAATAGCTTTATTAATAAATATTTATCATTTTGAATAAGAATTCATAATGAAATGTGCTATTATTTGCCTTTTTAATCTTGTCACATAGAAGGCTAAAAAAAAGACCACTGTCAACAGGTGTGTGTGCTTGATGGTGAGGGGATCCGCTCCGCTTTCCGCGGACGTACGGCCGAGCCTCCTCAGCTTAGCCGAACGGGGTCTCGGCACGCCCGTTCTTCCGAAGGAGTCTACGCGGTTCCCCTCACCATCTTTAATAGATTTTTTCTGACAGAGCTAAATGGTCTCATAAGAACAAACTAACAAGTAAACAGAATTCTTCTTACTAAATAGCAAATCAAACTCTACTCAGCTTAAGAAAGGTTTACCCAGTTTTTTGTTTTTATTTAAGAAAATATACTCAAAGAAGTTGAATGGAGCGGAGGGTGCTCGACTCCTGCGGGAATAGCGGGAAAGTTGAGACCCCACAGGGCAAAGCCCGAGGAGGCTCAACTCACGCCCCGCGGAAAGCGAGCACTTGGAGCGGAAATCAACCACCACTCGCTATTATAGAAATAACAATATTTACCAATACAGCCTTGTATAAAAAATGAGAAGGAATCACCCTTCTCATTTCACTTATTGCTTTAACTGATTCAAATCCTGAATCGATTGCTGGATTAAAGTGACAGCCTGACTCATGACCGCTCCGCCGCCAAATGCAGCAGTTACTCCGATTGCTTCAAGGATTTCTTCTTCTGAGCACCCTTGATCAAGGCATCCTTTTGTGTGGTAGATGATACAATATTCATCCTGGGAATAAAGACTGATTCCTAACGCGATCAACTGCTTTTCTTTTTTAGAAAGAACCCCTTCTCTAAAGCAGTGCTCAGTGAACGTATTATACTGTTCGGCAAGCTCGGGCATTTTTTCAGTGAAGATTCCAAGTCCCATTTTATAATCATGAAGGGCAGCTTCTGTTGTATTTCTTGGTTCCATCTGCATTTCAATCAGCTCCATTTCTGAAATAGATTCATCGAAAATAGTATGAACCAATAAGGAAATGATTATGTTAAAAATTTAGGGAAGACCTTGCAATGAAAAAACCCGATTCTGTACATTGACAGAATCGGGTTTGCACACTTTATTCACTTACCGGCACAACGGCTCCATCCCATTCTTCATTAATGAAGTCCTGGATTTCTTTCGAACGCAGTGCTTCCACTAGAGCTTTTACTTCCTCTTTGTTTTCATCACCTTTGTTAACTGCAATCACATTCACATAAGGAGAGTTACTATCTTCAATGGCAATTGAATCTTCAAGAGGTTTCAACCCTGCATCAATGGCATAGTTAGAATTTATGACAACCGCGTCCCCTTCTTCATTTTCATACATTTGTGGGAGAAGAGCTGCTTCGTACTCATAATCAAATTGGAGATTTCTAGGGTTTTCTTTAATGTCTTCAAGTTGGGCTTGCGTATTTTCCACCCCGTCCTTTAACGTGATGAGACCTTTTTTCTCTAACAATGTAAGGATACGTCCATGATCCGATACAGAGTTACTCATTAAGATCGTAGCGCCTTCAGGAAGCTCCTCGAGAGATTTGAATTTTTTAGAATAAACACCGATCGGCTCAATATGAATCCCGCCTGCATTGACGAAATCATATTCATTTTCCTTCATTTGCAAATCCATATAAGGTGTGGTCTGGAAATAGTTTGCGTCAATATCTCCATTATCCAGATCTTTATTGGGGAGGATATAGTCTTGATACGTTTCAATTTGCAAGTCGATCCCTTTTTCTTCTAAGACAGGCTTCACTTTTTCAAGGATTTCAGCATGTGGAATATTAGAAGCTCCTACTACCAATTCCTTTTCGTCATTTCCAGAGCCTGAACCGCTCCCACATGCTGCCAAACCAAAAATACTTGTTGCTGCTATAACTCCTGCTACCCATTTTTTCATTTTATTTCTCTCCTTTTATCGTTTATCTAATTTATTTGTAAAGAAATCACCCAGTATCTGTATCGCAAACACAATGAGTAATATCATAATGGTCGCGGCGATCGTCACGTCTTCCCTGCTTCGTTGGAAGCCGTCTAAATAAGCTAAGTTACCAAGTCCGCCTGCTCCGATGACCCCGGCCATTGCCGTGTATCCAACAAGGGCTATGGCTGTCACCGTAATACCTGAAATCAAAGCCGGCATGGATTCCGGTATGAGTACTTTCCATATAATTGTGCTCGTCTTCGCCCCCATCGCTTTCGCTGCCTCGATGACTCCTTTGTTCACTTCTCTTAAAGCTATTTCTACCATGCGGGCGTAAAATGGAGCAGCTCCGATGATCAGTGCGGGCAGAGCTGCATTCGCTCCGCGGATTGTGTCCAATAAAAACTTGGTGAACGGAATTAACAACACGATCAATATAATGAATGGAATCGATCTGAACACGTTTACGACTGCACTTGTTATCGTATATGTCAGTTTGTTATCCCATAGATTTTCCTTAGAAGTGAGGAAGAGTAAAATCCCAAGGATCATTCCGAGTACAAAGGTAATCAATACAGACATCCCGGTCATATACAGGGTTTCGAGGGTTGCTTCCCACATCTTCTCCCAATCTACATTTGGAAATAAATTTTCAATCATCCTCTCAACACCTCCACTTTAACCAGTTGCGTATGAACAAACGCCAATGCATTTTTAATGGTTTGTTCATCCCCATCAAGATGAACAAATAACGTTCCAAAGGCACCTTTTTGGGTTTGGTAGATTTGTCCCTGCAGGATGTTTACGTCTAAATCAAACTTTCTTATCAGCGTGGTGATGAGCGGCTGTTCAGTTGATTCACCTACAAATGTAAATTTGAGCACTTTTCCATTGGGATATTGGATCAGTAGGTGATCAATGGTTTCACCCGTTTCCTTTACCTCCGATACTTCTCTTACGAAACGCTTTGTCACTTGCTCTTGTGGATTTCGGAACACTTCCAATACATCCCCGAGTTCCACGACTTTTCCCTGTTCCATGACTGCAACACGGTGACAGATCTTCTGGATTACGTGCATTTCATGAGTGATCAGGACAATCGTCAGCCCTAAGCGTTTATTAATATCCACCAATAAATCAAGGATGGAATCGGTTGTTTGTGGATCTAAAGCGGAAGTAGCTTCATCACATAGAAGGACATCGGGATTGTTTGCAAGGGATCTTGCAATCCCCACTCGTTGTTTCTGTCCGCCGCTCAGTTGAGACGGGTAGGCATCCCCTCTGCCTTCCAAGCCTACAAGCTTCAATAATTCATTGGCTCTTTGCACTCTCTCTTTCTTAGATACTCCAGCAATTTCTAATGGGAACTGGATATTTTCTAATACAGTACGAGACCAGAGGAGATTAAAGTGTTGAAAAATCATGCCTATTGACTGTCTTGCTTCCCTCAGCTTTTTCCCCTTTACCCGGGAAACGATCTGACCATTCACGTCCACTATTCCATCTGTAGGAACTTCAAGACCATTAAGCATCCTGATCAGCGTACTCTTACCTGCCCCACTATAGCCAATCACTCCAAAAATTTCTCCTTGGGCAATATCAATATTGACCCCATCAACGGCTGAGATCGGACCCGATTTGGATTGATATATTTTCTTCACATCTGAAATGGTAATCATGTTGTATTCCACCTTCTTTCGGAGTAAAACGACCTGTTTAATCAGAATAATAGTTGTACTTACCTGATGTTTCCTGCTCCTTTTCTGAAGCAATAAAAAATGCCTTCCTGCGATAAGCAGAAAGGCATAATCATATAGGACTATCCTTTCTCTCATCTTTCAAAGCAAATGCTTTGAGTGAATTGGCACCATTTCAATTTTCATTGACGGTTGCCGGGCTTCATAGGGCACGTCCCTCCACCTCTCTAAATAAGAGTAAAGTATATTATTTAATTATTTGGATTAGTTAAAGACTCTGAAAATTTGCTACAAGAGAGATTCTATCACCGGATATAGAGTGTGTCAATTATTTTTTTCTACTTGATGTTTAAACTTCAACCGGCTCCTTTTCTCTGGATCTTGTTAGCCAAAGAACTGACTCCACAAATAATAGTGGACGATATCCTCCCCTTACTTCCAGGGATCCGTCCTCAATCAATTGAGACAACCGTTCTTCCCCCATAAGTAGAGAAACCACTGTTTCCTCCATTCCTTCAATGACGAAATGAGCATCCCTATCCAATTCATCCAACACTGTGCATCCCTTGCTTGAAATCGAAATACCGTACAAATCTTTTCCACAATCAAACTGAAGAATAAACGGGCTATCTGGAAATAAGAGTCGTAAGTGATACCTTGAATGACATTGATCTACTAATTCCTCTAAATTTATTCGCATGAATACCCTCCCAGTGAAACTTCTATATAATAACAATTCCACTTTTAGGTATTTTCCCCTCTTATACTTTCTCGACATGTTTTGAAGAGATTTATCTAATTTGTCGAACAGTAAGAATTTGGATGATAACCAGTCAAAAAATGATGTCATTCGCAACATTTCCCGAGAAATATGTCTTCGTATGTAGAAAGAAAATCGTTCTATAATTGGATTTCATGATGAAATAGGTGAATTTAAAAAAGACCTTCTCCCAAAAGGTCTCTTATCCCTCTAGCTATCTGCGGTCTTGTTTAGGGTTTCATATAAAAATGGCACGGATTGAAAGGCATAAATCCTTTCCTGTTCGACGCCATCTTTAAATAAAAGTAGACAGGGTACACTTTCGATGGATTGCTCTTCTGCAAATTGGGGCAAGTAATTCAGGTTGGCCTTCGAAAAATGAAAGGATTGTGGAAGCTTCTCCACTACGTCAATCATCTTGCTTGCAACCTGACAGGTACCACACATAGGTGTATATAGATAAACAGCTTCGAACGCATGGTCTTCAATCGATTGTTTTAAAGTTTCGGTACTACTTACCTCAATCAAAACTAGATCATCCTTTTTCCTAGAAATTCTTTATGAACGTCTATATTGGCTCCAATAAGAACCGATGCGAGGTGATACTCCGGAGCTGCGGCCACCTCCTTGTACATTCGATCAATATACAAATGTTCAGCTTCAGGAAATTCACGTTTAAATTGCTTACGTAGTTTTTCACCTGCATCATCAGCATCTACTAATATATAGACATCCCTTTCCAATAAAGCATCAATGAGTTCGTCCATTTTCGTAATGCTAATGGTCCCGTTTGTACAAATAATTTCAATCGGTTCTTTAATGATATCCCTTACTTTTCGTTTGTCAGTCGTACCTTCGACAATGATTACTTTTTCGTCAAGTTCCATCACGATCATCACCTTATCTTTCATAAATAAGATTACGATAGTATATTCAAATAACAAGAGATGATGTCCACTTTCTACTTATATTTTCTCATGTTTATAAAAAAATGTGCAAGTGGTTTGCATAAACCATCTATTTTATACAAATAGTGCCAGATTCGCAAATGAATCTGGCACCACGAGCATCTCTAACACCAGCCACCCTCATCACAATCTGTGTATCTTGCCTGATCGCCTTCTGTGGATGTGTAGCTTTGATATATTTTATTTTCTTTTGCTTCAAAGTTCGGCTCCATGGTTATTCCGTCAAGAGGCAAAGCCATTCTGCCGATCGGCTGATTATCCAAATATAGTTCTACTTCACCATCTTTAAGTTTTCCTGTCACTCTATTGGTTACATCTAATTTCCTAGGCTCAAGTACCATTTGTATTCATCCTCTCTATGTGAAAAAACGTCTACTCATATGGTACCCAAAATAAGAAACAAAACACCTTGAGAAATTCTCAAGGTGCATGGTAGAAATTATCCTTCATTAATCATTTCGTCATACTGTTCAGCTGTCATAAGCTTGTCTACTTCTCCAGCTTCTGTTGGTTCAACAACGATCATCCATGCTTTTTCATAAGGTGATTCGTTCACGAATTCAGGGCTATCCGATAGCTCTTCATTCACTTCTACCACTTTACCAGATACAGGTGCATATAGCTCGGAAACGGTTTTAACCGATTCAACACTACCGAATGGTTCGTCCGCTTTGATTTCATCTCCAACCTCTGGTAACTCAACGAATACGATATCGCCCAGTTCAGATTGTGCAAATGATGTGATTCCTACGCGTACATTTTCCCCTTCAACCTTGACCCACTCATGTTCTTCTGAATAACGAAGTTCTTTCGGTGTACTCATTCTCTATCCCTCCAAATGCTAGTTATACAACCTAATATTGACACACTTTTCATTCAAAAAGCAAGAAAACTAAGCGTGAATAATGAAACTTTTTCATTGTCCATGATTTGGTAATCGCTGTCCTCTTTTTACTTCCACGTTTCTTCAAAGGTTTCTTCCTTGAAACCTACTGTCACCTTGTTTCCATCCGTCGTAATCGGACGCTTGATCAGCATCCCGTCTGTGGAAAGGATTTCTAATAATTCCTCATCAGAAGCAGAGTTCACTTTATCCTTCAAGCCTAGTTCACGATACTTTTTACCACTTGTATTGAAGAACTTTTTAAGAGATAAATCACTCTTTTCATATAGGCTTTTGAGCTCGTCTTTTGACGGCGGGTTTTCCACAATATGTATTTCATTCATTGCTATACCTTGATCCTCCAGCCACTTCTTTGCTTTGCGGCATGTACCACACTTGGGATAAGAATAAAAAGTCAATGACATCATTCCACCACCTTTCATTATGATCTGGATGAAGCAAGGCTCCATCCAGCATTCTGTATTGCACGAATCTATCTCTACATTCGACAATATTCATTATTATCCTTCTTTTGTGAAACATTACTCACATTGTTTTTCAACCGTCTCAACCAGTTCCTTTAGAAGGACGGTTGCATTATCCAATTCAAGAGAATAGAAGCGCTGCGTCCCCTTTTGCTCTAATGACACTAATTGCTGATCTCTCAGGATCTTTAAATGGTGAGAAACAGCCGGGCGAGATAATGTTAGATTTTCAGTTATTTGATTGACCGTAAGAGGTTCTTGTTCGGCAAGAAGTAATATTATGTCCTGACGATAAGGATCACTCAGTGCTTGAAATAATGGAATGCAAGCACGAAAGGTATCGATTGCTTTTTGACCCATAGTCTTCTCCCTTCAAACTCATTCACATTCAATTATACCCGTTCTTGTACTTTACGAACAATAGTTGTGACCACTTTCCTCGGCATAAAACGAACGGATTGAGTCAGCATTCTGTTTTTAAAACCCGGGATGATAACGGTTTTGTTCTTCGTCATCATTTGGTTATATCCCTCTGCTACCACCTCTTCCACACCCATCACACCAGACTGAAATAGTTTTGAAGACTGCAGGTCAGCTGCATCGCTGAATCCCGTTTGGGTAGCTCCGGGACACAAAGCAGTCACTTTCACTCCGTGTGGTCCCCATTCATTAGCCAGAGCTTCTGAGAGTGAAAGGACATACGCTTTGGTAGCATAGTAAACGGCCATTAACGGACCCGGCTGAAATGCGGCTGTTGATGCGACATTTAGGATATGTCCACGTTTCTGCTTCACCATTTCTCTTCCAAAATACTTGCTTAGCTCGGTAAGGGCAGTGATATTCACTTGAATCATGTCCAGCTCTTTTGAGAGCACTGTTTGTTCGAATTCACCAAACAAACCGAAGCCTGCATTATTGATTAGGAAATCAACCTGGATCCCTTTTCCTTTGACTTCCTCATATAACGTTTCAGATGCTCCTGGCTTGGAAAGGTCTGATGGAATGACATATGCTTTCACACCGTACTTACTTTCTATTTCTTTTGATAGAATACGAAGCTTCTCCTCACTTCTTGCTACAAGAATCACATCATGACCTGAACCTGCAAATTTTTGACTAAATTGCAAGCCTATACCACTTGAAGCCCCTGTAATTAATACTGTTTTATTCATCTATGATTACCACCTTATCTTATATGTTTAAACATTTAAACGTTTAAGTATTTAAACATATAATAATTGGTTGTGATGGCTATGTCAAGTTGGTAGGATTACTTCAAACATAAAGGGACGGACCTCCATTCAGAGGTCCGTCCCTTTAACTTCTCAATTAAACTGTATATTTTTCTGCGTCGATCAGCTTTTCTGATGCTGCACGTTTGACTGCAATCACGTTGATTGGTGTATGGCGGGTAAATTTACGCAGTGCTGACAGCATCATGCGCAGTGTGTCACCCGTTTCAGTTGCTACCAGTGTTTCTTTTGCATGCTGTTCAATTTGGTTGAATGCTTCTTGACAGAAGATTTGTGTGTAAAGAAGTTTTTGCTGAGCTTTCTCTACTCCACCTTTTTGAATCGCTTTTTCTGTTCTGAGAACAACGGACTCCATCGCGTATGCGTTTGAAACGATATCAGCAATGTTCACAAGGATTTCCTGCTCTTTTTCAAGAGCTTTACCGAATTTTTGAGCCGCTAAGCCAGATAGCATCAATCCGATTTTCTTCGCATTTTTCACAAGGTATTTTTCCTGAGCAAGCGGCTCATCTCCTACTTCTTCAGGCATAAGCATCATCAATTCCTCTTGAAGGGCCTGTGCTTTTTGAAGTAATGGAAGTTCACCTTTCATTGCTTTACGAAGGTACGTGCCAGGAACCAGAAGACGGTTGATTTCATTCGTTCCTTCAAAGATACGGTTGATACGGGAGTCACGGTACATTCTTTCGATTTCGTACTCCTGCATGAAACCGTATCCACCATGAAGTTGAACACCTTCATCGACTACATAATCCAGTACTTCTGTTGCAAAGAATTTATTCAGTGAACACTCAATCGCGTATTCTGCAATCGATTTTGCCACTTCAGTTCCGTTCTTCACTTCTTCATCCGTAAGCTTGCTCATACGATCCTCGAACAATCCTACTGTACGGTAAACGGAGCTTTCTGCTGCGTATAATTTAGACGCCATCGTTGCCAGTTTTTCTTTTGTCAGGTTGAAAGCAGAAATTGGTGTTTTGAACTGCTGACGTTGATTCGTGTATTGTACCGTTACCTCTAATGCACGTTTACTTGCTCCGACAGCACCTACCCCTAATTTGTAACGGCCGATGTTTAAGATATTAAAAGCAATGATATGGCCTTTCCCTGCATCACCAAGAAGATTTTCTACTGGAATTTCAGCATCTTCCAGGATTAATGTCCGAGTGGATGAGCTTTTGATACCCATTTTCTTCTCTTCCGGACCGGTTGAAACGCCTGGGAACTCTTTTTCTACGATGAACGCCGAGAAATGCTCCCCATCGATTTTCGCATACACAACGAATACATCAGCAAACGCAGAGTTTGTGATCCACTGCTTCTCACCATTTAAAATATAGTGAGTACCTTCTGCATTCAATTTAGCTGTCGTTTTAGCCCCCAGCGCATCTGAACCTGAACCCGGCTCCGTTAATGCGTAGGCTGCCAGTTTTTCACCAGTCGCCAATGGAGGAAGGTATTTTTGCTTTTGCTCTTCGTTTCCGAACAGAACGATTGGAAGTGACCCGATTCCAACGTGTGCACCGTGAGAGATGGAGAATCCGCCTGCACGTGACATTTTTTCAGCAATCAGTGCCGAACTTACTTTATCCAATCCCAATCCGCCGTACTCTTCGGGAACATCTGCACCCAGAAGTCCAAGGTCCCCCGCTTCTTTTAACAGGCGGACAGAGTGGTCAAATTCATGGTTTTCCAGATTATCGATAACAGGTACCACTTCATTTAACACATAATCCTCGGTTGTTTTGGCAATCATTTTTTGTTCATCAGAGTATTCCTCCGGTGTAAAAACTTGCTCACAACTTACATCTTCAATTAAAAAACTTCCACCCTTGATCAGCTTTTCTGTTTGATTCGCCATTTCGAATCCCCCTAAAAATTTTTATTTTGAAGGAGCAGGGGGCCTCGGTATTCGAGGTCCGTCCCTCCTATTAACCTATTAATTCAAAGACGCCGGCTGCACCCATCCCGCCGCCGATACACATGGTGACGATACCGAATTGCTGGTTTCTGCGTTTCATTTCGTGTACGAGGGAAAGGGTCAGCTTCGCACCTGTACAGCCCAGTGGATGACCGAGAGCGATGGCTCCACCGTTTACGTTCACTTTTTCTTCATCTATTCCCAGCTGACGAATGACTTGGATGGATTGAGAAGCGAATGCTTCGTTCAGCTCAAATAGTCCGATATCCGACAGCTCCAACCCTGCCATTTTCAATGCCCGTGGGATTGCTTCGACTGGACCGATTCCCATGATTTCCGGTGGCACTCCCGCTACGGCAAAACTTCTGAATTTCGCCATAGGCTGAAGACCAAGTGTTCCGGCTTTTCCACGATCCATCACCATGACAGCTGCCGCGCCGTCACTCGTTTGCGAAGAGTTCCCAGCTGTTACAGACCCCTTTACATTGAAAGCCGGGCGTAACTTAGCCAGAACTTCCGAGCTTGTTTCAGCACGTACACCTTCATCTTTTGAAAACTGGAATGATTTCTCCACCAGTTTGTTTTCATTGCTTACTGAACGATGAAGCACATCAACCGGTACGATTTCATCATCGAATTTTCCTTCAGCAATAGCTTTGGCCGCTTTTTGGTGACTTCTTACCGCAAATGCATCCTGATCTTCACGGGATACACCGAACTTTCTTGCCACCTGCTCGGCTGTATGCCCCATACTCATATAGTATTGAGGCGCATTTTCAGCAAGCTTCGCATTCGGACGGACTACGTGACCCATCATGGGAACAAGACTCATGGATTCAGCTCCACCTGCAATTGCTGTATCTGAGTGCCCAAGCATGATTTTTTCTGCAGCATAAGCAATGGATTGCAGTCCAGATGAACAATAACGGTTAATCGTGATTGCCGGTACTGAATCAGGCAGGCCCGCAAGACCACCGATATTTCTTGCCATGTTTAACCCTTGTTCTGCTTCAGGCATCGCACATCCGATGATAAGATCATCAATGTTGCCTTCATAATTCCCTGCACGTTTGAGGGTTTCTTTAACTACAAGTGCTCCGAGATCATCTGGCCGCACCTGTGCTAATGATCCTTTTCTTGATTTTCCGACTGGTGTTCTTGCACCAGCAACAATTACTGCTTCACGCATGATATTCCCCCGCTTTCTAATATGGTATAAACGCTGATTAATTGCGTAATGGTTTTCCTTTAACAAGCATGTGCTGCATTCTTTGTTGTGATTTCGGCTGTGCAACAAGACTCAGGAATGCTTCTCTTTCAAGATCCAACAAGTATTGTTCGTCTACTTCAGTGCCGTATGGAACCTTCCCGCCAGCAATGACGTAGGCAAGCTTTTTCGCGATCATCAGATCGTGTTCTGAAATAAATCCTGATTGGAGCATGGATTGAGCTCCAAGAAGAAGAGTTGCGTATCCTGTTTCACCCACAACCGGTACTTTCTTACGGATCGGAGCCGAGTATCCACCTTCGTACAGGCTTAGTGCAGCCTGTTTTGCATCGTATAACAGATGATCATTGTTTACACTTATTCCATCTGCCTTATTTAAGAAGTTGTTGTCTCTTGCTTCATCACCGGATGTGGAAACCTTCGCCATAGCAATCGATTCGAATACTTTATTGGCTACTTTTTGAAGATCGAATTCCACTCCATTTGGAAGGTTCGCTAAGTGCTTCATATAAAGCTCTTTGTTTCCGCCTCCGCCCGGTATTAATCCGACTCCGACTTCCACTAATCCCATATAGGTTTCCATGGACGCCTGGATATGGGCTGCAGGTAAGCAGACCTCGCTTCCTCCGCCTAATGTCATGCCGAATGGTGCTGCTACAACTGGTTTTGTTGAATATTTGATCTTCATCATCGCCTGCTGGAAGTGTCTGACGACCATATCTATTTCAAATACGTTGTCATCCTGTGCTTCCATTAGAATCATGGCAAGATTTGCTCCTACACAGAAGTTCTTGCCTTGGTTTCCGATGACGAGTCCTTTATAATTCTTCTCTACTTCATCAACTGCAAAATTAATCATTTGCGTAATATCCATTCCAATGGCGTTATTTGGAGAATGGAATTCAAGAAGCGCGATTCCATCACCGATATCAATCAAGCTTGCTCCGGAATTCTTTTTGATCAGCTTCCCTTGCGTCTTTAGCGCCTTTAAGTCGATTGCCTTCGGGTTTCTCTCTACAAGTTGATAGTCTCCATTGTGATAGAAGTGACGCTCGCCATCTTCATCTTTATAAAAAGTGGAGTGACCTTCAGCGAGCATCGTTTCCACCCACTCAGGTACGATGAGGCCTTCTTCCTTCATGCGAGTCACAGATTTTTCAACACCGATTGCATCCCATGTTTCAAATGGACCCATTTCCCATCCAAAGCCCCACTTCATGGCCTGGTCGATGCCTACAATATCATCAGCGATTTCGCCATGCAGCTGGGCTGAATAGGTTAACACCGGAGACACAATATTCCATAGGAGCGTGCCTGCTTGATCTTTCGCATACACAAGTGATTTTATTTTATTCTTTAATCCTTTTTCATTTTTCGCCATTTCAAGAGAGGCCGTTTTCAGCTTCTGACGTGGCTGATAATCCATCGTTTCAGGATTAAGCTCCAGGATCTCTTTTCCTTGTTTCAGGAAGAAGCCCTGTCCGCTCTTGCTTCCGAGCCATCCGTTTTCAAGCATCTTCTGCATGAAGGCCGGTACTTCAAACACTTTCTGCTCTTCACCTTCCACTTGGTCGTACACATTCTTCGCTACATGTGCGAATGTATCGAGCCCGACCACATCAAGTGTACGGAAAGTGGCACTTTTCGGTCTTCCGATCGTCGGTCCCGTGATGGAATCAACTTCTCCTACAGAGTAGCCGCCTTTCAGCATTTCTTGAACAGTGATGAGCAATCCATACGTTCCGATGCGGTTTGCTATGAAGTTCGGCGTATCTTTCGCCATCACGACACCCTTACCAAGGATGTCTTCACCAAATGTCTTCATGAAACTGACTACTTCCGGATCCGTCTTTTTCGTTGGAATCACTTCAAGAAGCTTTAAGTAACGAGGCGGATTGAAAAAATGGGTGCCTAAGAAATGCTTCTGAAAATCATCACTTCGTCCTTCTGACATTGCCTCGATTGAAATCCCGGATGTATTTGAACTGATGATGCTACCCGGTTTCCGGTATCGTTCCACTTGCTCAAACACTTTCTTCTTGATATCTAAATTCTCAACGACTACCTCAATGACCCAGTCACAATCGTCGATATTCTGAAGATCATCCTCGAAGTTGCCTGCTGTTATGAGTGAGGCGTTTTGCTTTGATGTCAATGGTGCCGGTTTTTGTTTAAAAAGCTTTTTTAAAGCGTTTTCACTAAATTGATTACGAAACGCCTTGCTCTCTTCTGTCAGACCCTTTGCTTTATGTTCGTCGGTTAATTCTCTTGGTACGATATCTAATAACATTGTCGGGATGCCGATATTTGCAAGATGAGCGGCAATTCCTGAACCCATGACTCCTGATCCTAACACTGCGGCTTTCTGAATTCTACGAACCAATGGTATTTCCCCCTTTTCACACTTTGAATGAATACTCATTCATTTTTTACTCAAAAAAAAGACTCGAATGAGTTCCTGTTACATCTAATATATCTGATTTTCTAAAGTATCGCAATATTTAAAAGACTAAAAATGATAAATTTTACAAAAACTTTGAAGTTTTTACGGTGTCATGTTCTTTCAGGATAATGTACACTTGATAACAAAATAAGGTACTGAAAATTTCAAGGATATGGAGGATCGAATGAAAAAGCAGACGACATCTATCACCATTCTAGAAACCAGTGATATACATGGCCACATATTCCCTTACTTATATGGAACGAAGAAAAAGGCGACCGTTGGTTTAGGTAAAATCGCTACCTTTATAAGAGAAGCACGGAGCCAAACCGGCAATGTGTTGGCCATTGATAACGGGGATCTCTATCAAGGCACCCCCCTTACTTATTATTATATGAAACAAGCTCGTCATTTGCCAAACCCTTTTGTTTCTATTTTACATGAATTGAATTATGATGCAGCCGTGATTGGCAATCATGAATTCAATTATGGAATGGAACCCTTACGAATAGCTCATCAAGAAGCAGAGTATCCCTTTTTGGCCGCTAACATCCTCGATAAGGGGACCATAAAGCCATTGTTCGGACTCCCTTACTTTATCAAAGTGTTCCCCAATGGGGTGAAAGCCGCTGTACTTGGTGTAACGACACATTATATTCCAAACTGGGAAAATCCCTCTCACATTGTCGACTTGTCATTTGAAGATGCCTTTACTTCCACCCTGAATTGGGTGTCCTACATCCACACAGTAGAAAAACCTGACGTGATGATTGTTTCGTATCATGGGGGTTTTGAAAAGGATATTCAAACCGGTTCACCAACTGAACGACAAACTGGTGAAAACCAGGGCTATAAAATTTGCCAGGAAGTAAAAGGAGTCGATGTGCTGCTGACTGGTCATCAACACAGAAAACTTGCCGGCACCATCAATGGTGTTTCAATCGTTCAGCCGGGAATGCATGGTGAGAGCATCGGAAAAGTAACGATTGAGTTAAAACGGAACAAGCAAGGATGGACTATTGTAAACAAAGAGCCTCAGGTCATTTCAATGGATGGAATTGAGGCCGATAAAATGGTCCTTTCCATCGCCGGTGACATTGAAAGCAAAACACAATCCTGGCTGGACCAGCCCATTGGTAAGATTGAAGGAAATATGCAGATAGAAGATACATTCGCGGCTCGTATTAAGGAACATCCATTCATTGAGTTCATCCAGCGCGTCCAAATGGAGGCAGCGGAAGTCTCCATTTCAGCAACGGCACTATTCAGTGAATCACAACAGGGACTGCCGAGTATAGTCACATTGAGGGACATCGTGTCTAACTATATCTATCCCAATACTTTAACCGTTCTTGAGCTGACAGGTAGGGACATACGTCTTGCCCTTGAGCGCTCGGCATCTTATTTTGCTGTAAACCAAGAAGGGGTGCTTAGTGTGAACCCGGATTTCACCACTCCTAAACCTCAGCATTATAATTATGATATGTGGGAAGGAATTGACTACGTTTTGAATATCAGCCATCCAATAGGAGAACGCGTCACCTCCCTCTTCTGCAATGGTGAACCCTTAGCAGAAGAACAGAAATTTCAAGTCGTCATGAACAATTATCGTGCAGGAGGCGGCGGCGAATACACCATGTTCAAAAACAAGAAGATCATCAAAGAAATACAAATCGACATGACCGAGTTGATTGCTGACTACTTCCTCAAGTATCAAACCATAAAAGCTGCCTGTAACCACAATTGGAAAGTTGTGGTCGATGGAGAGGGACGGACCTCAAAATGAGGTCCGTCCCTCTTCTTTTTCATAATTCTAAACGGATATGGGAATCTTAGTAATGGAGGTGTTCGATATGGCTAAGCATAAGAAAAATCCTTCAAAAGCTGGAGTGAGTGCAGCAAGCGTGAAGGGAGACGCTGGTCCTACCGTTGAGATGGCCGGCGGCGGGAAAAGAAACAGTCAAAACAATCAATTTAAGAAGCAACCATAGTATTTTTCAATAAATGCAGCACCTGATCTATTTGATCGGGTGTTTTTTTGGTTTGGTATGGTAATGTGCTAGTGTGTGGTTGACGTTTCAATGGTGAGTTAAAAGGCTATGGGAACTTTATCGACCGTTCTTTGGATTTATCGACTTTTACTTCGATATATCAACCGTTATCAGGATTTATCGACCGTTCGACAAATTTCGCTAAACGCAAACACTATTCCCTTCCCTTCCTAACCACACACACTAATCCTCCAAACTTTCCCCTCCCCATGCAAAAATTAACTTTGCCTTGTCCCCACTTTTACAGTAAACTAAGAATATAAATTTTAAGTCGTCAGACCTCCTACTTTATAAGCACCACTTAAGGTAGCTCGTCTGTTTTTTAAAGTACAGTAATGATAACGTTTACAGAGAAGGAGACTATATAATGAAGCGCAGACTTATGTTTTTTACGATTGGACTTTTTATTTTGACGATGGGGGTTGCCTTGATTATTAAATCTGGCCTGGGTGCTTCTGCCTGGGATGCCCTGGCCGTTGGGGAATCGAATATGTTCGGGATTACGGTTGGAACAGCTGTTTTCATAAATGGGATTGTACTGATCGGCCTCAATGCTCTTATTATGAAGAAGAAGCCTGATGTATTGGCTGCGGGGTCCATTCTTGTGATTGGCCTTTTGATTGATTTTTGGTTACTGGTTGTCTTTAATGATTACGCTCCTGAGATGCTGATGAATCAGGTGTTCACCCTTGCTTCAGGTATTTTGACAATGGGACTTGGGATTGCGATTTACTTACAGGCAAAATTCCCGGCAAGTCCGATGGATACACTTATGGTGGCCATCCATACCCGTTTCGGTTTAAATCTTCGTAATTCGCGAATCATCAGTGAAGGATTTGCCCTGTCACTGGCATTCCTGTTTAAGGGAGATATCGGAATCGGTACGATCATTGTTACGCTCCTATTAGGATTCGTGGTTCAATATAGCTTCCCGATTTTCGAACAACTCTTTGAAAGAAAATCAATGGGTAAAGCAGCCGTTTCTGCTGAGTAATCAATAATAAAAAAGCAATCTTCCTAGTGGGAGATTGCTTTTTATTTTGTGACATAGATTTTGGCTCATCCTGAATGAGGAGTGGCTCGTGCCCGGCTACAATTGCTCTGGTTACGTTGAACTTAATCCCCCTTTAGAATTCAAGAGCTCATTGATACGCTTTCTCTGGCTTTTATTTGCAAGCACATAAAGTGTATCATTTGCTTTGATGACGGTGTCTCCCATTGGAGTGATCAGTTCATTGTTTCGGATAACCGCTGAAATCAATGTTTTCTCAGGGAGATTGATGTCTTTAATCGCCTTGTTTGTAATATAGGCATCGTCGTTAATGAGAACTTCGAGCATTTCATTGTTTGTTTTACCAATTGAAACGAGTTCTATGCTGTGAGCGACAGGAGGTCTTTCTTCTCCTGCAAGCTTAAGGTAGTTGGCTAAAGGTGAGATGGTCGTTCCTTGTATCAGAGCGGATAGAAGAACAACGAAAAACACGACGTTGAAGATGACTTCATTGTTTTCGATATTGGCAACCATTGGATACGTTGCTAATACGATTGGTACCGCGCCCTTCAAACCAGCCCAAGAGATGAAGAATTTTTCTTTTATCGAGAAGTTCTTTGCCAGGGCAAGGCTTAAATACACTCCCAGTGGTCTCGCTACGACAATCAGTAGAATCGATAGGACGATTCCTTGCCACGCAATGCTTGGCAAATGCTGAGGGAAAACCAATAAACCCAGCAGGATAAACATGACGATTTGCATCATCCAGGCAAATCCTTCATTAAAGCGGACAATCGAATGTCGGTAGGTCAATTCCTGATTTCCGACTACGATCGCCATGATATAGACAGCTAATAGACCGCTCGCTTCAAGTATGCTCGTAAAAGCGTATGTGAAGATAGCCAGTGAAATGGACAGAACTGGATACAACCCGGATGAATCAAGGTTAATCCGATTGATGATCCATACAGATGCCCATCCCAGCACCAGTCCAAGTACCAGCCCCATACCCATTTGCCAAAAAAAGCTTAAAATCAAGGTAGCAGGATTTAATCCGGGAAATTGGATCAATTGCAAAAAAGCTACCGTCAAAAAGATGGCCATCGGGTCGTTACTGCCTGATTCTGCTTCCAGTGTAGATGAGATTTTAGGTTTGATGTTTTTGTTCCCTAAAACGGAGAAAACCGCTGCAGCGTCCGTTGAACCAACGATTGCCCCAAATAACATCCCTTCCAGCCAGCTTACATCGAGGATGAATTTTGCTGCCACCCCAATAGAAAGTGTAGTCACAATGACTCCAATGGTTGCCAGTGATAATGAAGGTTTATAGACACTTTTCACATTGCTCCATTTCGTCTGAAGTCCACCTTCAAACAGGATGATGATTAAAGCAAGTGTTCCGATGAATTGTGTCATGGGAGCATTATCGAAGAAGAAATATGTATTTAGTACCATACCTACAATGATAAATAATATTAGTGAGGGGACGCCTAATCGTGTGGAGAACTTTGCGGTAATGACACCGACTAAAAGCAAGAGGCCAAGCAGTAAAGTCAAGTTATCAATGGTAATTTCCATTTTATCGCCTCTTATTTCATGAAGATTATACTCTTTCATTATATAATATTGTGAATAACGTAACAATTAAAAAGCCTTGCCTGTGACCGTATGGATCAAAACTTCTTAAAGTATGAGCGGGATGAAATCCATTTCCCTTATACTGGTTAGAAGTTGAGAGGAAATCAACGACTCCTGTCTTTTCTGCTTAAAGTTTTCCCCATGATGATGTATTCATGTGGGACATTCGGAAAGAAACCATCACGAAGGGTTTTCCAGTCTTGAGAATGATAAAAGTCAATGGCTGATTGATTATCCTTGCGGGTGGTAAGTACTGCTCTTTCTTCTCTTCTATTCTGCAATAATATTCCCATCAGTCGTTTAGCAATACCTTTTCCTCTGTAATCGGGATGAACGCCAAGTTCGACCAGCTCCATGCAATTCTCCATCCATTCACGATTCCGGTGTAGATGCCGGGATAAGAGCTCGTGATAATATTGCCCTTTTTCAGAAGAATATCCATATACGTACCCTGCGACTTCTTCACCCACAATAGCCAGGTACCCTTCAAACTGCGGGTACGTAGAATGACGTTTAAACTGTTGTTCCATGCCGGCCGCGTCCACCTCAAAGAGCTGGCAATAAAGCTTGATCATTTTCTTAAAATACTTTCCTTCCACTCGAAACGGGACAATTATCATTGTTCCTTAATCTCCTTTCCACGATTAAAATATACAAATAAGACTCCATGAACATCCATAGAGTCTTAATACTATCTACCATTATTATTTCTTTATGACCCCTTTTAGAACAAAGGCGACATTTGCCGGTCTTTCAGCAAGTCTTCTCATGAAGTATCCGTACCAATCCGTACCGTATGGAACGTATACGCGCATTTTATAGCCTTCTTTGACCAGTTCATGCTGGCGCTCTACACGAATGCCAAAAAGCATTTGAAATTCAAATTGATCACGAGGAATGTTATACTCTTCCACGAGTCTCTTCGTATATTCGATCATCTCATCATCGTGAGTGGCAATAGCCGTATAATTGCCGTTCAACAGATGAGTTTTAATAATTTTTTTGAAATTATCGTCTACATCCTTCTTCTCGGGAAACGCAACTTCATGTGATTCTTTATAGGCCCCTTTTACTAGACGCAGGTTGGGGGAATACGCATTCAGATCATCCATATCCTTTTCTGTTCTATATAAATAGGCTTGTATTACCGTGCCGATATTATCATACTCGGACTTTAACCGCTTGAAGATATCAATGGTCTTTCCACAACGGGAATAGTCTTCCATATCAATGGTCACAAATACATTTTGCTTGGTTGCTTCATCAAGAATCAACCTCATATTCTTCATGACAATCTCTTCGGAAATATCCAACCCCATTGATGTCATCTTCAGGGATAATTGAGATTTCAGGTTTTCTTTCCCGATCGCACGAATAGCCTCTACACATTCCAGTGCCATTTCGTTTGCTTCTCGCTCATTGTCCACAAACTCACCTAAATAGTCGATCGTTACAACAAGATTCTGACTATTTAGTTCACGAATAACCTCAACTGCCTGCAGAATGGAAGATCCTGCAACGAACCGGCCGGCTCCAAAACGCAGGCCATATTTCTTAGCCAGTTTCGTCATCGGCTTATTTTTTGAAAGGAATAAAAAGAAATTACGCATTGCTTGCTCCATGTTGCTTACCCCCTGAAAAAACATATATATCATACTATGAAACCGTTTTCTTTATTGCTAAAAAAGAAAAATTTCATACTATTATATATCTACCAACATTTTATCACCTTTTCAACGTTTTGAATATACTTTCAATACGTTCTTAGTAGAATATTATCGAAATTTGTAAACACGTGAATAATCATGTTGAGCATTAGGAAAAATAACCTTTGCCCTATGATTATAAAACTTTCTTAAGGGGTCGTATACAGGGTAATATTACCTATCGGTCATACAAAGAAAGGGTATTCAAAGATTGAAAAGGAGGAAAAGAATATGCAACAACAACCTCAACAAGGAAGCCAGCCACAAGCCTATACTGAACCACCGCAAATGCTTACAACGAAGGATTCTTTATATTTAAATGACATGCTTGCATGGAATCTTAATGCCATGAAGAAGTGCCATTTTGCAGCTGCCCACTGTCAGGATACTGAGATTAAAGCTGAGTTGGATAAATGCGGCCAGATGCATCAACGTCACTACCAACAACTACTTGCACATTTGAATACGGCTAATCAAAACATGATGTAGAAAGGAGTCCCAATAGATGAATCAACAGAATCAGCAAAAAATTCAAAACCCGCAAACACAAGTACCGGAAACGCCACAGATGAATGATCGAGACTTCATTACTGATGTGCTGTCTCACGAGAAATACATGACTGCTTCTTACTGTACAGCTTTGAACGAAGCGAGTCATCAAGCGTTATATCAAGATCTGCTCACGATTTTTAACGAAACCCAAAATGCTCAACGCGAACTATACAATGAAATGTTCCGCAAAGGCTGGTACAAGCTTGAAGCTGCCGACAGTCAAAAGATTCAACAATCCTATCAGCAGCACCAACAGTATTCTTCCCAATTCCCATATGGGTATGGCGGGCAGGTTCAATAATGTCAGAAGGCAGACGCTGGTCTGCCTTTTTTGTTTTGTGATGCGTGATAAGTAGTAGACGTGTCTGTAAAATCATCCTCTGAATCCCGACTTCAGACAAAATCCAATAAAAAAAGCACCCTCTCTAAAAGGGCACTTTACTCATAAAAACCTCTTATTCTTCCTTCTTTTTCTCATTCATTTCCGCACGATGAGCTTCATTCATCTCTTTTATCTGGCCGACGATTCGTTTCATCTCATCTTTACCATCTGGATATAATGAATTCCAATGCTTCACGAGTGCAGGCATATTTTTCGCTATGAAAGAGTATAGAGCATATTGGGTGACCATTTCTTTCTTGTCCGAATCGGAATCACCTACTAATAGCTCAGTGTATTTTTCTACCAATGCATCAAATTGTTCCGAGAATTCTTTCATTATCTTAAACCTCCTTGTGAATATTGAGCTATGTCCTTTTCACTCGACAGGTTTGCGGACATGTTTTACAACGATACTTCTCCCCGTTTTCCAATCTATAGGAGAAGCAACAGGTTTTACGAACACGAACCTTTTCCGGTACAGCATCTACATTTACTTTTTCACTATAGTAACGTGCCAGTGGATTTTTATGATACTGTCCGAACCATCGGCTGTTTTCATCAGATAGCAGCTGGCGGAATTGTTGATCTCGCTGTGCTCTCATTCCTTCGTTTAAAAAAACATCATCACTCTCGAAAATCCAGAAAACATAGACAGCGATATTTTCCCATAGAATAAGATTTGACTGCTTTGTCGCTTTCTTTAACGACTGTATCACTCCATTAAGATGCTCCCGAAAGATCGACTGAATATATTCCTCTTTCTCCCCGGTGGAAGTGAATTCAGTAACGGTTGCATCTTTCAAATAAAACTGAGGCATCCATAATCCATTCTTGTCTCCGTCCACCAGGATCAGGTTTTCAGGCTTGAGGTTTAATTTCTTATTCCAATACGTCATCGCCATTAATCCCATTGCTGCTATGAAAGCATAGCGTTTCATGAATAAGGATGCTGCTACCTTAAGGTCATCTGTCCCGATTGCCGAAAGACTGCCGGTTAGATAAGCTTTCATTTCAATCTCCCCTAAGAAAGAGCTTGCCTCTTCCCCTTTAAAAGCAGGATCCCACTCTCTATGAAAACGATATTTCATAAGAGTATCCCACTGTCCCTGGGTGAGGGCATTCATCATCCCGTCTCACCCACAGCCTTCAGAATGCAGCGACCTTTACCAAATGGGATGCATAACGGGGTTCCAAACAAAGGATCACGTGAAACCTGACAATCCATATCAAATACATTCTTCACGAGTTCACAGCTGATCACATCTTCAGGCTTCCCTTGGGCATAAATTTGCTTATCACGGATGGCCACAATATTATGGGCATAGCGACAGGCTAAATTAAGATCGTGCAGGACCATGACGATGGTTCGCTGTTCTTTCTCGTTGAGTTCAAATAATAAATCAAGAATTTCTATTTGATGGGTCATATCGAGATAAGTAGTGGGTTCATCCAACAGAATGATGTCTGTGTCTTGCGCTAGAGTCAACGCAATCCAAGCACGCTGTCTCTGTCCCCCTGAAAGTTCATCCACTTTCCGGTGCTGCAGCTCTTCCATCTTCGTTGCCTTCAGAGCGTCCTGGACAATTTCTTCATCCTTATGGGACCACTGCTTGAGCCATGTTTGGTGAGGGTATCGACCTTGCTTAACCAGCTGCAGGACGGTCAATCCCTCAGGAGCTGTTGGCGATTGAGGAAGAATGGCCATTTTACGAGCGACTTCTTTCGTTGATAAACGAGAGATGGCTTCCCCATCTAACAGAACCGATCCTTGCTTAGGCTTTAGCAATCTGGCAATGGACCGAAGAAGAGTCGATTTACCGCAGCCATTTCCGCCGATGAAGACAGAAATCTCCCCTTTTGGAATGTCAATATTCAGTTCATCAATGATCGTTCGTTCCCCGTAAGATAGGGTCAAATCCTTCGTTTGTAAAATGTCACTCATTAATGGCCAACTCCTTTAAGAATTTCTTGTTTTAAATAAAAGATAGATAAAATAAGGTGCTCCAATTGCTGCTGTAAATACTCCTGCTGGAACTTCCAGCGGCAGGAATAGAGTCCTGCCTATCAGATCTGCCACCATCACGAGAATACCACCTATAAAAGCGGCAGTCGGAAGTAACGCACCGAAAGATGATCCCACCATCCTTCTTGCCATATGAGGTGCCATCAGACCTACAAAGCCGATCCCCCCTGCAAAGGCAACCGCTCCACCCACTAGAGCCGTTGACATAAGGAGAAGTAAAAAGCGTTGTCTCTGGACATTCCCTCCAACACTTGTAGCGATTTCTTCTCCAAGTTCCTGGATATTCAATTGACGGGTAATAAAAAAGCTCAACACTATAAAAATCAGGCTCCATGGAAGCAGAATCCACACATCCTGCCAGTCGGATCCGTTAACGGTACCTGTAATCCATATATTTGCTTGACTGGCTCTATATATAGGGCCGAGGATCATAAGCAATGTAGTCAATGCTTGTGTCAAAGCTGATATCCCGATTCCGATCAATACGAGCCTGACAGGGGATACACCTTTTCTCCATGCCAAGAAATAGACTAAAAAGGCAATGACAGCTGCACCGATAAATGCTGCAACAGGCATCCATTTAATACTGACCATCAAGGTATTATCATCGTTACTGAAAAGTGTCAGGAAAGCGACGACCGCCGCACCCGCCCCTCCGGTGATCCCGATTATGTCCGGGGACGCCAACGGATTTCGAATCATTCCTTGCAAAATCCCGCCTGCAACGGCCAATGCCATCCCGGCGAGCAGAGCAATGATAATCCTTGGAAGGCGAAATGATGTAACAACAAGCTGTTCTAAACTTGTTCCGCCCCCAAAGAAGACGCTTACGACCTTCCAGGGTGCTATTTTCAAGTCACCAATACCCGTACTCATAATAAGGACGAGTAAAGTGATGACGCCTAATATCATGATTTTCTTCATTGATGATATATCAACGAGCATAGAAACCCGGTCCTTGAGCCAGCGTTTCCCAATAAACTTATTCATCGGTTAAAACCCCTTCCTTGCAACGTACACGAAGAATGGTGCACCAATAATGGCTGTCATAACACCAACCGGCACCTCCTGGGGCATGATGATGTAACGGGCTCCGATGTCAGCGGCCAATAGTAAAATCGCTCCGAGCAATCCTGAATAAGGGATCAACCAGCGATGATCCACCCCGATGATTTTTCTCGCAAGATGGGGGATGACAATCCCGATAAACCCTATTGGTCCTGCAATGGCTACAGAACCTCCAGCCAGGAGCACGACCACAAGGAGTGCGATAAATTTAATCAAGGCTGTTTTAAGTCCCAACCCTTTGGCAACATCTTCTCCCATGGCAAGTATATTCATTTTTCCTGCCAACATGAGAGCAAGTATCCATCCTGCCACGACATAAGGAAATACTCCGGATAAAATGTCCAGGCTTCTTCCTTGAACAGAACCTGCAAGCCAGAACAAAACCTGCTCTAATGCTGCTTCATTCAGTACAAGCAAACCCTGTGTAAATGAAGAAAACATTGCCGTTATGGCAGCCCCTGCTAAGGTCAGCTTCATGTGGGTCAAGCCGTTGTTCCCGACGGAGCTGATGACATACACTCCGACGGCAGCAAGTCCCGCTCCAAGAAACGCCAGCCACGTAAAGGATTGAAGATTGGTTACACCAAATAACGTAACCGCCACTACCACCATAAAGGCACCACCGGCATTGATCCCGAAAATACCGGGAGATGCTAACGGATTCTTGGTCAAGGTTTGCATCAGGACTCCTGAAATTGCGAGGGATGCCCCCACTGTCGCAGCAATAAGTGCACGTGGTAAGCGGATTGTCTGGAGCACGATATGCTCAGTCGATCCATCCGGGTTGGTAAACGCTTCAAGAGCTATTCTCCACGACGTATCCGTATATCCGTAAACAATGCTGATTCCTATACACACTATGAGAAAAAGGATGGTTCCTATAAACAGAAAAAATTGGTTTTGAGTTTTCATTATGCGTTAACCTTTCTATCCCTTATTGAAATAAGGAAAGGAAAATCTATTAAAGTTCACAGTTCTTTTCTTTCATTACTATTTTAAAGAAGAATGAAACAACCGTCAATGATTTTGAAAATCATTATCATTTAAGTGTTGACAATGAAAACCTTCTCATCTAATATAAAAAGTGTAATTGATAATCATTATCAACCATATATCATTTTCAGGAGGATTCATACATATGAAATTAAGAAGTTTATTATCTTTATTCCTTATCGCTTCACTTCTATTCTTAGCAGCTTGCGGTAATAAAGAAGAAAAAGAAGGTTCTGCAGGGAACGATGATAAAAAAGAAGAAAGCTACACAGTGGAACATGCAATGGGGACGGCTGAAATTGAAGGAACTCCTAAGAAGGTTGTCATCCTTACAAATGAAGGAACAGAGGCTCTTCTCTCAATGGGCGTGACCCCTGTTGGTGCCGTACAATCCTGGACAGGTGATCCTTGGTACGATCATATTGCCGACGATATGAAAGATGTTGAAGTGGTCGGGACTGAAAGCGAATTAAACATGGAAGCCATTGCAAAGCTTCAACCGGATCTTATTATCGGTAACAAAATGCGTCAAGAAGAGCAATACAATCAGCTGAAAGACATCGCTCCAACGGTGATGGCTGAAACATTACGCGGTAACTGGAAAGAGAACTTTGAATTATACGCCAAAGCAGTAAACAAAGAAGAAAAAGGTCAAGAAGTACTAGCCGAGTATGACCAGCGAATTGAAGATCTTAAAGGTAAGCTTGGAGACAAGCTGAATCAGAAAGTTTCTATGGTCCGCTTTTTAGCAGGTGACGTACGTATCTACCATAAAGATTCATTCTCAGGTGTGATCCTGGAGCAATTAGGTTTTGCCCGTCCAGAAGGTCAGGATGTTGACGACTTTGCTGAAAAAGGTGTGACGAAAGAACGCATCCCGGCAATGGATGGAGATGTGTTATTCTACTTCACATATGAAACGGGTGATGGAGAAGCGAACAAGCTAGCTGAAGAGTGGCTGAACGATCCTCTATTCCAAAACCTTGAAGTAGCAAAACAAGACAAGGTATATGAGGTAAGTGATGCGATCTGGAACACTGCAGGTGGTGTCGTGGCAGCAAATGCGATGCTTGATGATATCGAAAAGTTTTTCCTGGAACAGGAATAACCAAATGAGACTGGATAAGGGATCTCCCTTTTCCAGTCTTTTTTATTTCATTCCCGATCCGGATTGATCCAACTCTAACTCATTTCCCCCTTTACATTCAGCAGCCCTTAACGTTTTTTCCCACTTCCCCCATCAAATTTCATAATTCTCCTATTTTCGGAAACACTACAGGATAGACCATACATCGAACATGAGGGATTAGTATGTTTCCATTCTTTAGAAATAAGAAAAACACCGATAACACGAAGAATAAACAGACCTATGAAAGCTTTAAGCAGGAAGCTGAAAAATCGGCTGACTATAAACAAGCTTTTTATCAGAACCCTCATACAGGGGCCAAATTCAGTCTGCATTTCATTACCACCCTGATTGATGGGAAGATTCTGCAGGAGGATGTTCTTCCCTCCTTACTTTCAAAAGATTTTCATTCATTTAATGACTTAAAGACGTTAGTTCCTGTCCTGGATATAGAAGTATCCAAGGATGAAGCTCAAATTGAACAAAAACTTTTTAACGGATATACCTTGTTAACGATGGATGCCTCCAACCGGAAATTCGCCTTCATCGCTACGAAGAATGAAATGGGAAGAAAGGTTTCCCAACCGGAAGTGGAATTCAGTGTGGTTGGTCCGAAAGAGGCCTTTGTGGAATCTCTCAGTGACAACCTTAATCTGCTCCGAAAACGTCTTCCTATTAAAGAGCTGTTAGTAGAAGAATTCAACCTCGGAAAACTGACTCACACGAGAGTCGCTTTAGTCTATCTTGATGGTTTAGTGGATGAAGCCAATGTGAATACGATGCGTCAACGTTTACGAGCCGTGGATTTTGATCAAATCATGGACAGTTCATTTATTGAACAGCTCATTGCCGATAATAGCAATTCCCCTTTCCCCCAGCTATTGGATTCAGAACGACCCGATCGTGTCGCTTCAGTACTGGTGGAAGGAAAAGTAGCGGTTATGGTAGACGGGTCTCCTCATGCCTTGATTGGACCCACGACCCTTGTCGAGTTCTTTAATGCATATGAGGATTATTTCTTGAATTTCTCGATCGCTTCATTCCTCCGTCTAGTGAGAGTTTTCGCAGTAGGGTTTTCGATTTTGATTACACCGATTTACGTTGCTGCATTGACGTATCATTATGAACTCATACCAAAGGATTTAATGGCCACCCTTGTGACATCGAGACAAGAAATCCCATTGCCTCCAATATTAGAGGCTTTATTTCTCGAATTAACGATTGAATTATTACGTGAGGCAGGAGCACGCCTTCCGACCAAAGTTGGTCAAACTATCGGTATCGTTGGAGGGATCGTAATCGGAACCGCATCCGTAGAGGCAGGGATTACGAGTAATGTATTGCTCATTTTAGTTGCCCTTGCTGCGCTTGCTTCCTTTACGACTCCCGTGTACCGAATGGGTAATACTATTCGTTTGCTCCGATTCCCTTTCTTGTTGTTCGCACAACTATGGGGATTATTAGGAATCGTCTTCTGTTTCTGTTTACTTATGGGGCATTTATTACAATTAACCTCACTGGGAAGACCGTTCCTGGAGCCGCTCTATCCACCGAGAATGAAGGACCTGAAAGACGCTCTGATTCGGTTCCCATTTAATAAACAAGCTGGACGTCCAGAATATTTAAGAACGAAAAAACCTTACCGGTTCCGCCCATCTGAAGGAAAGAAAAAGCTGGATATAGATGAATAAAGGTCGGAGGTGATCAGATGCTAACCATTCCAGATAGAAGAAAAATATCCCCATTCCTTGTTTTCTTTCTTATACATTCGATTCAAGTCGGGGCAGGTGTTCTGGGGTTCCAACGAATCATTTCAATGAATGCGGGGTATGATGGTTGGATTTCTGTCATCCTGGCAGGTATTTTTACTCATATCCTCATGTTCATTATGTACTTAATTTTAGAAAAATCCGGAGGGGACCTTGTATCTGCTCATACCTTGGCTTTTGGAAAATGGGTCGGGAATATATTCAACTTATTATTTTCCCTTTATTTTAGTTTGCTCGTGATAACGATTATGAGGACGTATATAGAGGTATTGCAAGTATGGATGTATCCGCGATTAAGCACGTTTATGTTTTCATTGCTTTTCTTAATCCTTGTCTATTATATTGTGAATGGTGGAGTCCGCACTATTGCAGGTACAGCTTTTTTTGGAACGGTACTACCCAGTTATCTGCTCTTAACCTTTGCGTTTACATTTAATTACGCAGATTTCCGAAACATTTTACCGGTATTTGATCACTCCATCAAAGATATCTTAATTTCCACTAAAAATATGTCACTTACTTATCTGGGATACGAAGCCATACTGATGCTCTATCCATATCTTAAAGATGCGAAAAAGTCTCAGAAATATGCTCATTGGGGGCTTTTTACAACTACCATCATATACACTTTGATTGCCATCATTTCGTTTGCTTTTTTCAGTCAAAAGCAATTAGAAAAAACCGTTTGGGCCACCCTTTCCATGTGGAAAATCGTCGAAATGCCCTTTGTTGAACGTTTTGAATATATCGGAATCGCAAATTGGTGCTTAGTGATTCTGCCTAACGTGTGTATCTCTCTATGGTGTGCCAGCAGGACCATAAAGCGAATGACACCCTTAAGACATCGTCATGCCTTAATCATCATTTGTATTCTCTGTTTGTGCACATTAACGTTTATCACTGACCGAAAACAGGTAAATTTCTTGAACACAATTTCAGGACAAATCGGTTTTTATTTCAACTTTTTTTACATACCTGCCCTCTTGGTACTGGTGACTATCATGAAGAAGGTGAGACAAAAAAAATGAAAAAATCCTTAATCCTCTTCCTTATATGTTCATTGTTCCTAACAGGATGCGTAGAAAAGGAAATTCTTGACGATTTATATGTTGAAACGGCAAAGGCCTATGATTATGTGGGAGAGAATAAAATTAGAGGGACAGCTTTGTTCCCCATTTATTTATCCGATAAATCCATCCAAAACGGCACGCTGTCCGCGGAAGCATCTTCCACACGGGAAGTGCTGGAGAAATTAGAAAGAAGGGCGCAGCAGCCCCTTGTAAGAGGAAGCTTGGATGTTGTGTTGATAGGAGAAAAACTGGCAAAGAAAGGAATCATCGATATCGGTGATTCCCTCCAAAGAGACGCCAGTATTGGCGCAAGGCTATATGTAACGATAGTAGATGGAGACGCAGGTGAACTGATCAAAGGGAATTATGGGTTAAGGGGCAATGGAACGTATATTTCTAACCTGATTACACATAACATTAAACGCAGAGAGTTACCGGAAACGAATTTACATTTATTTCTATTTAATTATTTCCAAGAAGGACAAACAGCCTATCTTCCTATATTGAAGCAGCTCTCTAATGAAAGTATTGCAATTACAGGTATTGCCCTCTTCGATAAAGACAAAATGGTCAAAAAGATTCCTGCTGAAGATATGTTTTTCTTTAAAATATTAGTGGATAAACTTGCTGAAGGAAGCCATGTCATCAAAATGGGGAAAAAGCCTGGCGCTGCCGAAGAAACGGTTGAGGCTTCCGTAACGAGTCTGATTTCAAAGCACAAAATTATCATAAAACATAAAGCTGATCCTGTTGAAGTGACAATGAGAATCAAGGTCAGGGGAATTGTAAGGGAGTATACCGGAAAAAAATTGACACATGATAAAGTCGGAGAAGTTGAGAAAAAAATGGAAAAAGATATAGAAGAAAAATGCTTAACCATGCTGAAGGAATTTCAGGAAATAGGCATCGACCCTGTCGGCATCGGTCAAAATCAAAAGCACGGGGTACGTGGATTTGATATTAAAGAATGGAAAGAAAGCATATATCCCCATGTAAAATTCAATGTGGACGCAAAGGTTCAAATCTTAGAAGCAGGTACGGTAGAATAATATCCATAAAGAAAGGCTCCTAATTATTAGGAGCCTTTCTTCACTATTTCAGTGGAATAGCACGTTTGCTCTCTGCACTTTCATTACATGCTTCAATGATTTTGATCACCTGTAAAGCATCCTCCGGTTTCACGGGAAGAGGTTTTTTCCCCCTTAAAGTTCCATGTATCCCCAGATAGAACTGAGTATAATCCCCCTTTTCAGAAGGTATGACTTCTGAGGTCACTTCTTCACCAGATAGTGTTGTAAGAGTACCCCAGTTTTCTTCGTCTTCCATTCCCCACTCTTCACCAAGAGGGTCTTTCCCTGCTTTTAAATCATCTTCCTGACGATCCATCCCGTGCTTCACGTAGCTACCCTGTAATCCATGAACCTGATAGCGAGGTCCTGGATCAAGGACTATAGAACGGGAGTACAGTTGCACTCTCAATACGTCATATCCAAGTGTAATGTGGAAATAGTCTTCCGCTTTTTCCGGATTTCTTTGCGGGAACACATCTGCCTGCACCCATATTGGTGTTCCAAACAGTGTGAGTGCTTGATCAAGGAGGTGAGAACCCAAATCATATAAAACGCCGGCTCCCTCGATTTTATTTTCTTTCCAACGATCTTTAATAGTCGGGCGGAAACGATCAAAGTGGGCTTCATATGTATAGACTTGTCCTAAAGCATCCTCTTTAAGTAGTTTTTGGATGGTTAAAAAGTCGGCATCCCAACGGCGGTTATGGAATACGGAAAGATGCAAGCCTCTCTCTTTGGCTAAAGCTAACAGTTCTTCCCCTTCCACACTATTCGTCACAAATGGCTTCTCTACCACTACATGTTTATCAGCAAGTAATGACTGCTTAATCATCCTGTAGTGAAGATGGTTTGGCGTTGTGATCACAACTAATTCAATGTCTTGTTGAAGTAAATCGTCAAGGGATGAAACCACATTCGCACCCTCAATGTCTTTCAGCACTTTCTCTTCATCAGAAGAAAGCACTGCTTTGATATGAAATTCCTCCAAGCGGGAAAGTAACGGGCGATGAAAGCTTTGTCCTGAAAAACCGTATCCTACTAATCCAACGTTAATTGGTTGCATAAATGTCACCTTTTTCTATCAAAATGTATTCCCATATTAACATGTACAAGTTCAGACGAAAAATGATTCGTTTTACAATTGATCGATTGTTTGTATAAAATAATGAAAGGCTCTTTTCGCAAAGTTTGTAGTTATCTTAAGGGAGAAAGTAGTAGTTGATTTCCGCTCCAGGATGCTCGCTTTCCGCGGGGCTGGCGGTGAACCTCCGGGGTCTCACCTGTCCAGCTACAGGGCTTAGGGGCTCGAGGTCATAAGCCAAGTCTGCCAGAAAGGCAAAGAGCGCCTTTCCGGCAGACTCGTCTTATGCTTGTCGCCCCTGGGCAAAGCCCCTCCGCTTTTCGTACAGTCCAGCTATTCCCGCAGGAGTCGAGCATCCTTCCGCTCCAATCAACTTTCTGAGCATAAATCCTTATTAGTGAGAGAGAAAAACAAGAATTTTAGCGAACAACCTAATTTAAGGTAAGAAAAGTTAGTTCTCCTTTTAAAGAAGAATTCTGTTTTCTAGTTACATTGTTTTTCTTGCACACCTTAAGCTCTGTCACGAAAAATCTTTTAAAGATGGTGAGGGGAACTGCGTAGACTCCTGCGGAAGTACGGTCGTGCTGAGACCCCGTTCGGCTAAGCTGAGGAGGCTCGGCCGAACGCTAGCTGCAAGCGGGACAGTTCCCTTCAACATCCAGCACATACTAATTGACAGAGCTCACAACAATCTTTACGAAAAGATCCTAATGAAAAAAGGGAGGTTAACAACATGCAAGCAATCAAAAACAAAGAAACCTTTGAAGATTTAATTACTTCGGCAGAGCCGGTGATCGTGAAATTCCACGCTGACTGGTGTCCTGACTGCCGTCGTATGGATATGTTCATTGATGAGATCATGGAAGAGTTCAGTCAATATAAATGGTACGACATCAATAAAGACGAATTTCCTGAAATCGCAGAAAAATATGACGTCATGGGCATCCCAAGCCTGCTTGTATACAAAAACGGCGAAAAAATCGCGCACTTGCACAGTGCCAACGCCAAAACACCAGAACAAGTAACAGAATTCCTCGGCACACTATAATCCAGAGGTCCGTCCCCGTTTATGCAGAGGGACGGACCTTGCATTTAAGTCACCTCAAACCATTAATCGATGTTCCCCTTTCCATCTACATAAACGGTTTGAATAATCGTTCTCTGAAATTTGTTTCCCTCCTGGGTTTCCCCTTCAATATCGATGGTGATGTTATGGACTCCTTCTTCAAATTCTGCAAGTGGAAAAGAAGATAGATCTTCAGTTGTAATAAAGGTGGTTTGTTTTTTGTTTCCGCTCTTCGTCGGAATATGGTGGATAGTATATGTTTTCTTTATTGGTTTGCCTTGTACATTCCCTGAAGCCATTAAAGGTTCTCCATCACCGGCCAACTGACTCCCCCCCTCACTATTCCCCGTATGAAACAATACGCTTAACATGTATTTTTCACTTTGACTATTATGCGCCCTCATTTCCCACTCCCCTATAAGCGGCTTTGAAATGAGAATGTAATGATGATAAGCTCCAGGGAAAAAGCCTGTTGCATCTTCCGTAATCATGAACTGTTTATACACTTGTCCGTTCGGGCTAATGAGCTCATAGATAGCAGCCTGTTGATCACTGATCCAGTCCACCGAAATTTTTTCTACCTCTTCCTCCACTGAAAACTTCTCCACTCCAACGCCTACACATACCCCGCCTCTATGGAGCACCGATGTTTCGCCCTCATTTGCAAGCTCGCTCATATCAGCATAGGATACCTCTTGCACCTCTTCTGTTAAGATTTTTTTCCAATAAGGGAAAATCTCCCCACCTACTTTTATCGTCGTATGAGACCAGTCTTGGATACTCACCTCATCCCCATAAGGAAGGCGTGAACTTGTTACCAATACCGCTCCATCGCTTTGTCCAAATCGGCTTAAGTATAACCCGCCCCAATACAATGCAGAATTCATCCCACCCCATCCTGTACCACCGAATGTATAGAATGGAATGGCTTTTGCAAGTTCAAGTTCATCCGTCTGGGAACGGAAAGATTTCATATATCCCGTTTGCAAGGAGAACACGGCATTATCTTTACTTTTTAAAGCATCGGTTAACCAGCCGGCCCATTTACTATAGGCAAGGTCTGCAAGCTCTGATCCATGATGAGGGGACGAAAGAGTGATGACCCTCTCTACATATGGTCCGGCACCATAATGAACCAATGCTGTTTGAACATCGATCCCTCCTTTACTATGCCCCACTACCACTACCTTCCTCTTAAAATGGTCATAAATCTCACGAAGCTTTTTCTCTAAAAGCTGCCCATTCTTCCACATATCTTCGTCTGGATGCAAATCAATAAAAACGGCTTGGTGTCCATATTTCCGCGAAAATTCCTGTAGATCATTTTCTCTTATCCACGTGTCTGACGAGGCATGAATCCCATGAATAAATAAAATCGGATATCCCTCCGATCCTTCTGCCATTTCATCGACAAACCACCTGCCCGGTATTCCCGACGCATTCTGAATCCCATCCATTTTCTCATGCAATTTCTTTACCTCCCTTAAGATACCCTATCTTTATTATCGTTTAGAAGAATCAAAATATCAGTAGGAATGTTAAATATAGGAATAAAGTTACAACTTCCATGTTGGTATCTTATGTTTCATAATCCGTCTTCACAAAAAGAAGACGAATGAAACAAGCCAGGCACGTTCAAGCGCCTGGCTTTTCTCGTCTATCTATCTTCCACCGCAAATGCAGGGATTGGGTCTTTAAATTCTGTCCAATCGCCTGCCATTTCTTTTTCTGTTAACAAGCAGCTATCTAATGACTCCTCTATTCCTACCCTGTTCATCCCAAGACCGATAAATACGATTTCGTTCATTCGGTCCCCATAAATAGGATCCCATTTCTCAGCTAATTCCACTTCTTCAGCAAGGATTTCCTTTCTCTCATTTTCAGGATAAGCGGCTATCCATTCCCCTGCCCCCTGAATGATGATCGATGGACCTGCCTGAGATAATAAGCCCGTCATGTCGTTTCGGGTCGGCAGCCAAAAGAAGCCCTTTGCACGCACGATGTCAACCGGCCACTCCTCCATCCATGTCATAAAACGTTCAGGGTGAAAGGGCTTGTTACGCCGATACACAAAAGAAGAAATTCCATACTCTTCAGTCTCGGGTGTGTGTTCTTCTTGTAATTCTTTTATCCACCCGGCTGCCTGGCTGGCTTTCTCAAAATCAAATAATTGGGTGTTCAGTACTTGATCCAATGAAATGTTGGAATGTGAAGCTTCAATGATTCTCGCTTCCGGGTTCAACTTATGAAGGACAGCTTTTAATTCTATTACATCCACTTTTCCCACTAAGTCTACTTTATTTAAAACAATTACATTCGCAAACTCTATTTGATCAATCAGTAAATCCACTACTTCCCTTGGATCCCCTTCGTCTGTTGCCTTAGTGCGGTCCAGCAGTGTTTCACCACTTGCAAAATCATGCCAGAATCGGTTGGCATCCACAACCGTCACCATCGTATCCAGTCTTGTTTTACTTGTCAGATCAATGTCCATCTCTTCATCCAGGTAAGTGAATGTTTGAGCTACAGGAATCGGTTCCGAGATTCCTGTAGACTCGATCACAATATAATCAATATTCCCCTGATCGACCAATCGCTGTACTTCAATCATTAAATCTTCCCTTAAAGTGCAGCAAATACAGCCATTTTGAAGCTCGACTAATTTTTCTTCTGTTCTGGTAAATCCGCCACTCTTCACGAGGGACGCATCGATATTCACTTCACTCATATCATTCACAATAACCGCTATTCGCTTATCTTCCCGATTATGTAAAATATGATTTAACAACGTTGTCTTGCCTGATCCTAAATAACCGCTTAATACTGTTACTGGTACTTTCATGATAAACATTCGTCTCCCTTTTAACGTAATCATTACGATTTAAATTGTATGATTTACTATTCTTTCTGCTGCTTTCCTTGCACCGGAAATATTACGTGAGACAGGTCCGATTTCCAACTCAGCCAGGGGCCCTGTCACAAATAAATGATTACACCATGACAAGTCTTCTTTCACTACCGGAAAACCACATTTCGCACACGTTAACTTTTCCTCTTGAATGAGTTTTTGCAGCCAGTCCACCTTCATGACTTCTTTTGAAAATCCGGTGGCAAATAGGATGGTTTTTGCTTTTACAATCGACTTTTCCTTCGTCAAATGCAGTATTATCTCATCACCTGTTACAGTCCATGATTGGACTTCATCTTGGATAAAGGTGAACGCATTGTTTCGCTTCAAATTTCTCAACTTATTTGCTAGTTCACTTGGCATAGACCCTTTATGACGGGCATGATCAATGACCTCTCTTCTTTCTTCATACCGGGAAAGCTTTTCAAAGCCGCTCATATGCTTAGGCCCAAGCCAGCCGGGATCACTATCAAAATCGTGAACGCTATAAGATTGCCTGGCAATTTGATATACGTTTCCAGGATATTTTTTACTCAGCTTAATCACAAGGTGAGCGGCCGATATTCCCCCTCCAATCACGACGATTGGGGGCTCCATGATCGGAATGGACTCAGCAAATAAATGGCCGACTTGTTTTGGTCTAGCCCCAGCAAGATCACTTCCCCACGATGGATATGCTAATTGATTATTCATTCCCGTTGCAATCACAATGTTCTTTCCAGGAAAATGGTCCAAACCACTGGTTCTCACTATCCAATCGTTCTCTCGTTTCTCAACGTGTTCTACTTTTCCCTGAAACCATGCTTTAGAGATTTCAATTTCATCTAATACAGTGGAACTGTGTTGATTAAATAGAGAAAGAGCCGGCCTCTTATATGGCCCGTAGAAATTTTCTCCTTCATCCTTCTTAAAGGATTGCAGACTAAAGGGATTTGTATCCAAATGGTGGACAAAGGGTGAACGTAAGTATGGCATATCAATTAATCCTGTCAGCCTTTTCCACTTAAAGAGGGGCTCTGGGTAAGGATCGATTACACATATTTTATGAATTGGCACCTCTTTTTTCTTCACAAGATACGTAGCCACTGTACATCCATGGATACCTCCACCGATTATGATCCAATCATACATATTATCACCACCTGATTATGTCTATTAAAACGAAATAATTACGATTTACTCAATATAAGAGAATCCTTACTTACATAAAAGTAAGGATTTTCATCGTTTATTCAATTTTAATATAGAATTCCTCTACATATGGATTAGCAGGCGGATCTATTACTTCGAACACGGGATTCTTTAAGACCGGCATTGCCTGACCATTGAAATCCACCTTATCGATCACTCCACTCACGTTAATCCACGTATCGGGTTCAAGTTTACTCAGTCCTGAATCCCTAGCCAACAATCCATAAACAGAGGCATCTGCTACGCAGCACGTCACGGTAAAGCGGGAAATCACCAGTTCATCTTCTGCAAATCCTTCATCTTTATACACAAAGCCTGTAAGCTGAATTTCTTTTCCAACGAAATCGTCCAGCTTTTCATCCACAATACTTAATGTTTGAATATATTGTTCATCTCTTACCATTATTTTTTCTCTTTTATTTACGATTTCTTTCAGTTTGTCGAAATCCTTTTCCACAGGAAACTCATCATACGGATCAAGGGTGGGCTCAGTTTCAGTCGAACTTTCTCCAACGCTCTCATCTTGACTCAACCCTTTTGGTTCACCGGATGGCGGTGTTGAAAATAGACTATTCCCTACTTTCACCCCTCTTTTAGCCGCTACGGAACTATCTAATAAGTTATCCGGCAGCAGGAACCCAACCACAATCGGAAAAATGAACAGGGCATATACCATGCTGGACCTGATGAATCCTTTCGGCAGTTCATGACCTTCACAATCACAATGGTGTTCTTTTGCAGAAGCTGAAGATGTACCCCGGATGATTTGGATCGCCCCCAGGAGAATAAAAACCCCTAGTGCGAAATACATGTAACCATGCATTTTGGGTGCAACAAAGTTTTGCAGATTAAACGTTAAGAATAGTTTCAATACCAATAGGGCATATCCGATTAAGATGATTCCCCGGATGAATGTATGGAACTGTATGGATGGTTTCATACCTCTCGCCTCCTTTATACAAATAATTGGACTATCAATGTACATGTATACACAACAATCGTCACGACCCCAATAAAGATCAGGACAAATTTTTTATTAAAGTATGCAAGCATCAATAAAGTATTCTTGAAATCAATCATAGGTCCATATACTAGAAAGGCCAAAATGGACGAAACAGAAAATATACTGCCGAACGACGACGCCACGAATGCATCAGCCTCCGAACATAATGAAATAATATAAGCAAACCCCATCATGACTGCCGGTGCCAGTACCTCATTCGTCCCTATCCCCACTAACAGTTCTCTATCAAGATATGTCTGGAATCCTGCTGCAACGAATGCTCCGATGATAAGATATTTACCCATGTCAAAAAATTCATCACTTGCATGTACAATCGTCTGCATTAGTTTATTGGAAGAGTGATCGTGATGATGCCCGTGATCATGCTCTTTCTGTATAAGCGGATTTCTCTTTCCGTAAAATCTGTACAATAGTGCCCCAATGATCAATGCAGCTACTAAAGCAATTCCCATTCTTCCAAAGACAACCGTCATATTATTTTGGAACGCATAATAAGTTGATGCGAAGACAATCGGATTTAAAATAGGTGCCGTTACCATGACGACAATCGCAAGATGAGCAGGCATTCCTTTCTTAATCAGCCTTCTTGCCACAGGTACAATGGCACACTCACAAACTGGAAGCAATGCTCCCACTATAGCTGCAGGAAACAGTGCCAGGTAAGGAAACCTCTTCGGGATGATTCTTTGTAATAGACTCTCAGAAACAAAGACTTGAATAAGTGCGGATGCGAAGACACCAATTAAGATAAAAGGGATCGCTTCTAACAAGATACTCAGGAATATCGTAATGACATTCACCATCGAAGAAGTAAGAAACTCGTCAGGGATATAATCTTTTACCCAATCTCCCGCTAAAAAAAGAACAATAAATAACATGAATAATACTATCCCTGTCATCTCTTGACTAAAGTTCCTCAAAGAATTCATTCATTTACGTTTCCTTTCTAAAGTTTTAATCGTAATCATTTCGTTTTATATTATAACTTATTCTTGTCCCAAAAAACTATGCTAAATTATTTTTTAATCTTTCTTTAACATTTCTATTTGTGCATAACCTTTTGTTAATCTTCAAAAACTACTATTGAATCGAGTAGAATGGAGGAAATGAAATGACGAAAAAGAACAACAAAGGCAGCGAAAACCAAAATTCACCTAAGCGCGGAACGACGGAGTTTGCTAAAGAAATTACGAGTGGAGACAATAGTAAGGGGAATAAGCATAATAAAGATCAGCGTAACAAAACGAAATAACAAAAACCTGCCTGATGGATTTTCAGGCAGGTTTTGTTTTATTCGTAAAGGATTCATCTAGAACTCTTACTCATCATCACCAGAAATCTTCACCGCGGCCGTATTATTTTGAATATAAGTGGGCGGTGCCGGATCAACTTCTTTTTCATTACTTCCATAGAATCTTTCATTCAATTCCATGTTTGCTTCTGTAGTGGATGTTCTTTCATTCTGCTTCTTCATGTCGTCACCCTTTCGCTATTAGAGTATCGGATTGCAAATGAAATATACGCTCATTTTTCTCTAAAAAAAGGACAAACTAACCAATGAAAATAGAATACAAGGAGGACATAAGTGATGAATTCTAATCGTGTAAAACAGATTTTATCTTCTTCAGCGGATATTGAAGTAAAATATAAAGATGCATCCGTTTGGATTGACTCTGTTCATGAAGATGGAAAAACAGCCGTTGTTCATCTTCGCGGACCTTTAGAAGAACGTTCTGAAGTAAGTGTTTCAGATTTAGAAGAAGCATAATCGGAAAAAAGACCATGCAGTCCACCCCATAAGGAGGGAGAAGCATGGTCTAATCTCGATTAAGCTTATTTCTTATCTTTGATTTTCCCTTTATTCTTCAATAATTCAAAAATCATTTTCGCTTGATCTGTGTTATCGATCATTCCGGAGAATTTCTCTTTTTGTGGACCAAAAGCATAGACAGGAACGTCATCTCCTGTATGCCCATCCGTTGTCCAGCCAGTACCTGAACGTTTGTCGAAGATTTTTTCGATGGCATTATCGATTTCGGTTTGATCGCCTTTTTCTGCTTCTTCTTTCACAGAAGCGATTTCTTCTTCCGTCAGCTCAAGGTCGATATTTTCAGCTAATGTTTCTTCCACTGATGCACCATTTACAATTTGTTCTGCCATAAAGTCAGGAGTGCGTTTTGCAGCTTGAATCGGTGCCGGATCCCAATTGTATTCACCGTCTGCACCAATCGAGATTCCCCCTGTGGAATGGTCTGCGGTAACAACTACCAATGTTTCACCATTTTCTTTCGCGAAATCTATTACTTCTTCAAGTGCCATCTCAAAGTCTCTCATTTCACTCATAGCCCCGACAACATCATTATCGTGACCAGCCCAGTCAATTTGACTGCCTTCCACCATCAGGAAGAATCCGTCCTTGTCACCTTTTAAACGGTCGAGTGCAGATGTCGTCATATCCGCTAAGCTTGGCTGTTCTTCATCACGGTCGATCATCTTGTCCATTCCGACTTCAGAGAAAAGACCAAGAACTTGTTTGTTGTCATCATTTTTAAGTTCTTCAGCGGATTTCACATAGCTGTATCCATCCTCTTGGAACTGCTTGGCAAGATTTCGGTCATCACGTTCAAAGAAGTCCGTCCCTCCGCCCAGCATGACATCAATCTTATGTTCACCGTTAATCATTTCATCATAATAGTCATCCGCAATCGCATTTTCGCTTTTACGCTGCTCTTCATGGGCTCCATAAGAGGCTGGAGTCGCATGGGTGATTTCTGATGTCGCTACAATTCCTGTAGACATACCGTTTTCTTTCGCCTGTTCTAATACGGTTTTAACGTCGGTTTTATCATTATCGACTGCTATCGCATTATTATATGTCTTGACTCCACCGCTCATCGCCGTCGCAGCAGCTGCTGAGTCTGTTACGTTTTCTTTCTCATCCTCTGGATAAGTGGATTGTAATCCGACAAGGTAAGGATCAAATGCCGTTTTATCCATTTCAACTGTTTCTGGATTGTCGTTCATATAGCGAAGAGCCGTTGTGTAAGGAACACCCATTCCATCACCGATCATAAAGATGACGTTCTTGGCTTTACCGTTCTTGGAATCCTTCGCTTGTGCTTCTGAATTATCTTGGTTCATCCCTATTACAGTTCCTAGAGCCAACGTTGACACAACCGCTATCGGAATAATTTTCTTCATAGAATTCTTCATTTTTCCCCTACCTCCTGTAATTTCGACTACATTTGCAGGATAAAGGGAAAATATGAAGAGTCATTTGCAAAAGGAATACAGGAGTGTAAAGCTTCTGTAAAGTGAAGAAAAACAGGTATAAAGTCACCTGTTCTCCTTTCATAAATCTATCCAGTTCATAGTCAATAATACCTCATCTACTCTCTAATCAGAGGGAGTGTACAACAACGGAATGATCCGCCTGACTTGATGATTTCGGATAAATCAAGTTCGATTACGTCAAAACCCTTCGATCTTATTCGTTCATTCAAATCTTGGTTTTGGGTGAGACTGATGATTTTTGCATTCCCGATTGCTAATACATTGGGGCCCATTTGAAATTGTTCGTCGTCCGTGACAGTGATGATATTATAATGTTTCTTGATTGTTTCAAGATCCTCTTTAGAAAAGGCCGGTGGATATACAAGGGCCCATTCCTTTGAAATGATCGTAAATACACAATCTAAATGGAGGACACCTTCTTTTAATGGCAACTCATGAACGGTAAATGGGGGGAGCTGATTTCGTAAGGATTGGATGGCCAATTGGTTCGTCCGTCCACTCACCCCAATCCAAATATTCTGTTCATCAACGAGCACATCCCCTCCTTCAATGGGATGGAGAAGTTCATGATAAGGCACTTCATTGGTTTCCAGCCATTTCTTCAGCGTTTTCACTTCGCCCCGCCTGACATCGGTATTCATCGATGCAACGAAGAACTGATCATGAATCGTGAACCCGATGTCCCTTGTGAAGACTTGTTCATTAAACTCTGGTGATGGCTGCAGGTGAATGACCTCCGAACCGTTTTTCTCTAAAGTATCAACAAAGTTTTTATGCTGCAATACCGCTTTTTCTATATTGATATTTTCCTTTAGGAAATGCTTTTGAGTCTCATTTATGATTTCATTTATTTGCATATTTTCAGGTGAAACAACGACCACTTTCTTTAACTTTCCATACTCATTGGCACAATGTGTTTTTTGATTTGGAACCAACGGGGAATTTAAACTCATCTTTACGCCCTCCATTTGTCTACTCTTAAAAACTACTTTTCCCTGTTATTATGCTGATAAAACTTCCTTTTTATAATTTATGCTGAAGAAGCCTAAACAGGCACGACGGGCATCCTGTAAGTAAGAAATAAGGGCAATTATCCAGACGAAAAAGGCATGCATCCGCACGCCTCCTTCCATTAATGAACCATCCTGTCATGATCCTTCCAGTATTCTTTTCGGATCACAACCTTTTGGATTTTTCCTGAAGCGGTCCTAGGTAACTCCTTTGCAAACGTAATACTCTTCGGAGCTTTGAAGTGGGCAAGCTTTTCTCTGCTGAATTCGATAAGCTCCTCTTCCGTTAAGCTGTGACCCTCCCTGATAACAACGACTGCATGGGGCACTTCTCCCCAACGCTCATGGGGGATGGCTACGACCGCTGCTTCGAGGACACTGTCATGTTCATAGAGAACACCCTCTACTTCAATAGAAGAGATATTTTCTCCCCCGCTTATGATGACGTCTTTCATCCGGTCGACAATTTCTATGAAGCCATCCCCGTCAACGGTCGCCATGTCACCTGTATGGAGCCATCCATCCTGAATGGCTTGATTGGTGGCTTCAGGGTTTTTATAATATCCTTCCATCACTGTATTCGTTCTGGTAACGATTTCTCCAATCACTTTCCCGTTACGGGGCACTTCGTTTCCGACCTCATCCACTACTTTCACCTTGCTGCCGATCATACTGTATCCGGCTTTCGCCTTTAACCGGTACTTTTCTTCCTTTGGTCTGTCCTGTTCTGAAGATCTCAGGATGGACGTAGTGATGAGTGGAGAGATTTCTGTCATTCCGTACACCTGGATGAACTCCCATTTCAGATCCTCTTCCACCTTTCGGACAAAGGCTGGTGGAGGGGCTGACCCCGCAATGACAACCCTTACATTTTGAGAGATAGTCCGCTCCCTGTCCGGATAGTTTTCCAGAAGCATATTCAGAACCGTCGGCGCCATATGCATAACCGTTACGCCATGTTTCTCGACTTTATCTAAAATCGTCTCCGGTTCTACCTTTCTGAGCATCACCTGGGTAGCACCGTTTGCCGTATAGTAAAAGGGAGACCCCCATCCGTTCACATGGAACATTGGCAGCACGTGAAGCAAAGTGTCCTGATCGGAAACCCGCAAATGATGCATGGAAGATAGGGCATGCAAATAATTTGATCGGTGTGTGAGGAGCACTCCCTTCGGATCCCCTGTCGTTCCACTTGTATATAATAATGAAGCGATATCGGTTTCTTCCAGGTCTACGCGATCGAAAGCTTCGCTGCTGAATGAGCCGCGCCACTCGTCATAGCCGGGATATCCATCTCTGGACTCACCATGGATCACAATATGCTTCAAATTCGGCACCTTAGACAAAATCGGCTGCACCAGAGGATAAAGTTCCTCATCCACAAATAATGCCTTGCTCTCGCTATGGGTCAGGATAAATTGATAATCCGCAGGTTTTAAGCGCGTATTAAGCGGCGTCATGATCCCTCCTGCACCATAGACTCCATAGAACCCCTCCAGCATCTCGGTTGTATTCGGAGCCAGATACGCAACCTTGTCCCCTTTTTCAATCCCCAATTCCATTAGTCCTCTAGACAGTTGATTCACACGGGCATTCAGCTGCTTATATGTCAAACGCTTCACATCGTCAATAATCGCAACTTTTTCTCCATATTGCTCGACTGCCCGATCTAAGAAATCCGTTAACACTAAAGGTACATGCATATGTACAACCCATCCCTTCTGTTCGATAATGACTGTTCATGTCATTATTTTAGCAGATCCAGGTATAGATTGGGAATATTCAGAAATTTTATATGGAGTTACTGATTTTATAGGGGTCAGTATTTTTCTGAAAGATTTTCCATAAAAAAAGCATGATGACACATTGGTCATCATGCTTTTTGAGTTAGCGGCCTCTTCTATTTGAAGAGGATTTGCCTTGGCTGTTTCTTTTTCCGCTGGAGTCGTTTCTTCTTGATCTGCCGGAATCACTTGGTCTGGATTGTCTGCCACTTGAGGAACTGGCTGAGTCTCCTCCACGTCGGGATGATGATTCTTCCCTTCTCGATCGACGACTGCGTGAAGAGTCACCACCTTCACTGTTACGAGAACGGCCTCCCCGTGGAGACCTTGCTTTTCGCTCTTTATTCGCTTGGATATTCTTTTCACGTCTATCCTTCGCACTTTCATTTGATCCCTTATGGACATTGGCGGTTTCCTTAGAAGGAGCGACCTCCACGACACGACGAGGCAATGAACGGCCTATGCCTTTTTCAATCATTTCCAGATCCTGCTTGTCCTTTAGTGCAACAAAGGTGATGGCAAGCCCATCTTTTCCGGCACGTCCCGTACGTCCGATTCTGTGAATATAGCTTTCCACATCTTGAGGGATATCATAGTTGAACACATGAGTGACTCCTTCAACGTCAAGTCCACGAGCAGCCACGTCGGTCGCGATAAGAAGCTGAAGTTTCGCTTCTCTGAACTTCTTCATTACTCCTTCTCTTTTCGCTTGAGATAAGTCACCGTGCAGTTCATCCACCAGGAATCCTCTCGTTTTCAGATCTCCCAGCAGCTTGCTGACCCTTCTTTTCGTTCTGCAGAAAATGATGCCTAAAAACGGCTGAACGTCATGAATTGTTTGACTGAGGGCATCTAATTTCTGACGATCCGTCGTTTCCACGATTTCCTGCTGGATTTCCTGTACAATTTTTTCTTTTTCGCGAATCTGTACATTATGTGGATTGTTCATATAGCGCTTTCCGATCTTACGGATATCCTTTGACATCGTCGCAGAGAATAGCGCGGTTTGACGGGTGAACGGAGTCTCGCGAATGATTGACTCGACTTCATCAAAAAATCCGATATGGAGCATTTGATCTGCCTCATCCAACACTAAAAACGATACATTCGAAAAGTCCACAGTCTCCCGGCGAACGTGATCAAGCAATCGTCCAGGCGTTCCAATCACGATATGAATCGCCTTATTCTTCAGTCGCTTTATTTGCTTCTCGACATCCTGGCCACCGTACACAGCTAATACATGTATGTCATCTTCAGTAGAAGAAAGAATCTGATTTAATTCCGCGGTTACTTGAATCGCGAGCTCTCTCGTCGGAGTCACAATAAGAGATTGGATCTCATCTCTCGTTGGATCAATTTTGGCAAGCATAGGCAAAAGGAATGCCATCGTTTTCCCCGTTCCGGTCTGTGCCTGTCCAATCACGTCTTCACCATTTAATAGTACAGGGATGGTTTCACTCTGAATCGGTGTTGGCTCTGTAATGGATTGTTCTTTTAACGCACTCACGTACTTAGGCTCAATTCCTAAGGATGTAAAATCATTCAATGGGGTCACCTCTTTGTACCCCATTATACCTTTAATCGTCTTTAGAAAATAGGGCTCTATGTTATAATGGGAAAATCGTAAATGAAATGAGGAGTAATAATGCTGACATTTGAAGATAAATTAACCATAATCGAAGAGTTCCCTGAACTTTCACGGAAGGACGTTTCACTGAATCGGGTGAATTTCCACTTTGAAGAAAGTCTCTATGAAAAGACGACTGTGGTGTACCACCTTCATCCGAACGGAAACGGTTTTGTTTATACGGGAGGGCTTCCCGATTATGAGGCCAATAAAAAAGGACTCGTGAATATCCGTGATTTTTCAGGTGAAAAATTGCGCGAAATTATCCGGGCTTCCATTGATCACTTGGCAACGGAAGAAGAAATCGTGCCTCCTGTCGAACAGATGTGGAAAGATGCTGAAGGACATTCTCTCATGTTGATCGAAGAGGATGACCGCTGGAATATTTATGCCGGCGATAACCTGGAAGACAGCTTTGGCGGGTATGATGAAGCAGCGTTGTATTTACGTGAGGAAGGGTTTCGGAGACGTTGATAAGAGGTCTATTTTCAAGTGGAATACTAGAAAAAATGGCCAAACTGTAAATTTGAATTCACTGAGGAGTGTTGATAAATGAAAGTATTAGCCCTTTTAGGAAGTACGCGAAAAAACGGCAACTCAGAATACCTTGCAAAAAAAATCGTAGAAGGAACCGACCACACTGTCGTATCCCTTACGGACCTGCATATTGAACCGATCGAAGACTTAAGACACTCTGAAGGTGGGTTCTCTCCTGTCGATGATGATTACGAAAAACTGGTCCAATTAATAGAAGAGCATGACGTATTACTATTTGCTACACCTCTTTATTGGTACGGAATGAGCGGTCCCATGAAAAACTTCTTTGACCGATGGAGTCAGTACCTGCGCGATGAACGCTTTAACTTAAAAGAAGAGCTTACGAAGAAAAAAGCATATGTAGTGATAACCGGTGGAAGCTCAGCAAAGATTAAAGGCCTGCCCCTGGTACAGCAGTTCAATTATATTTTTGAATTCGTCAATATGGAATTTGCAGACTATATGATTGGTGCCGGAGTGAAGCCTGGAGAGATTGTGAACGACATAGCAGCACTTGAAAAAGCTGAGCGTTGGAATGCGTTATTTAAATGAGATGATCCCTTTTAAGGGGTCATCTTTTTTTGTTAATTCTACATTGATAAGGAAACATCACCATGATTCTACAATTTCCACAAAAAAGATGACCAAAGTCATCCCTTCTCTCTACTAACCTTGAAGTCTTCCCAATATCGTCGTCAATGTCTGATCCAATCTCTCCAACTCTTCCCCATCCATCTCTAATCGCTCGAGCAACCGAGTGGGAACACAAGCTGCTTTTTCTTTCATCGATTCTCCTTTTTTTGTAAGAGTTATCACAACGCTCCGTTCATCTTCAACAGATCGGTGACGCTCGACGATTCCGTTCGATTCCATTCTTTTCAGCATCGGAGTTAACGTTCCCGAGTCCAAGAACAATTTCTGCCCCAATTCTTTTACAGATACCGTTCCATCTTCCCAAAGCACTAACAATGCAAGGTATTGCGGATAAGTCACACCGATTTCTTCCAGTAGCCCTCGATATAACTTGGTAATCTCCCGCTCTGCTGTATAGATCTTAAAACATATTTGATTCTCTAATAATAATGGATCTTTCATACATGTGTATTCCTTTCTTGAACATACTAACCTGAGATCATCATACAAAAAAAGATATCAATTATCAAATTTAATTGTGCAAAATTTAATTGTTGACAATTAAAAACAAAGCCGTTAATATTAATTTTGTAATATTGAATTGTGCACAACAAAAAACACAAATGAGGAGTGAATGAAATGGAAGCATTATACACAGCAAAAGCAACAGCAACAGGTGGACGCGCAGGAAAAGTAACAAGCAGTGACGGAGTTCTGGATGTCGGATTGGCAATGCCTAAATCACTTGGGGGTTCTGGAGCTGAAGGAGCAACCAATCCTGAACAATTGTTCGCAGCTGGATATGCGGCATGTTTCGATAGCGCTCTTAATTTAGTGGCTCGTCAAGAAAAGAAAAAGATTGAATCGAAAGTGGCAGCTGAAGTTTCCCTTGGAAAAGATACAGATGGTGGATTCAAACTCGGCGTTGTGTTAACAGTAGCAGTAAGTGGTGTTGAATTAGATGAAGCGAAGCAATTAGTCGAAAAGGCACACGGAGTTTGCCCGTATTCTAAAGCAACGAGTGGGAATATCGATGTTGAATTAAATACTGAATTATTATAAATAACCGTGGATAGGCAGTTAACTGCCTATCCATTTTTTTCTAAAAAACGAACATTTGTTCTTGTTTCATTCCAACAGTTTGGACTATAATAAAGATGTAATAAAATTCATACGGACTGGAGTGGAGAAATGATGAAACATCAGGCTGCACCTTATTTTAGTTTTAGTGGCGAAGCGAAAGAAGCATTAGACTATTACAAAGAAGTGTTTGAAGGAGAAGTATTGGCAGTTCAGACTTTTGGCGAGGCCGATTACCCAAGTCCACCGGAAATCGCTGATCAAATCATGCATGCCCACTTTAAAAAAGGAGAGCTTTCCTTTATGATGTCAGATAGCTTTCCGGGTCATCAGCCAACGGTAGGTAACAATATATCCCTTGTCCTGGAGCTGGAAAGTGAAGAGGACATCGATACTTACTATCGCCGTTTAACTGAAAAAGGAACCGTAGTAATGGAACTTCAAGACACGTTCTGGGGTGCTAAATATGCAAAGGTGAAAGATCCTTATGGAATCCATTGGGACTTGAATTACACGGAAAAATAACTCATCGGCTACTGCATCTTCAGTATACATAAACCATGCAGTAGCCGTTTTTCCACGTTTATACTGATACATTTCGATTGAATTTCTTCCGACTGAAATATCTCACTATCCTCATTCGAATTAATCCCGCTTTACTTATATGATGCTGGAACCCACTAAGACCCTGCGGTACAAAAATATATGTTTTATCCAAGACTGTTAAAGGGAATGGAATATGAACATTATTTAAATACGATACTTATTGGGGGAAACAAAATGGATTTGCATAATGGCCGCTTATATTGGCCTTCTACATTAAAAGATAAAAACAGAAGCTTCGATAAACATTATGATGTAGCGATTATCGGAGGGGGAATGTCCGGAGCATTATGTGCCTATTCACTTACCGAAGCGGGTTTGAACGTTTCAATCATTGAAAAACGGACTATGGCTTCAGGAAGTTCCGCTGCCAACACTGGTTTACTGCAATTTTCCAACGATATCATGCTCCATGATCTGATTGATCAAATCGGAGAAGAAAAAGCTGTCCGCTTTTATAAGCTGTGTCTTGAAGCAATTGATAACCTTGAAAGAGTCGCTATGAATTTACCATTGTCTCCCGAATTCATCCGGAGGAAGAGCATCTACTATGCGAGCTCTACGCGGCATTTATCAAAGCTGAAAAAAGAATACAAAGTATTGAAGGAACATGGCTTTCCGGTAGAATATTGGTCCAAGAAAGAAATCAAACAGCGCTTGCCTTTTTCAAAACCGGGAGCATTGATCACCAATGGAGATGCAGAAGTAAATCCATACCGATTTGTGAACGGCATAATCGACTATTTAAAGGCAGGTCAAAAGACAACAATCTTTGAAAATCTTGAAGCTGGCCGAGTAGAAGAGGCAGCTGACGGTGTCAACATTCATACTTCTGAAGGCATTATTCAGGCATCTCACTTGGTTCATGCAACCGGATATGAAACTCCTCCCATCGATAAGAAAATAGGCACTGAAGTCAATCGATCTTATGCCATTGCCACTGAGCCCATTGAAGATTTATCTCAATGGCATGAACGTGCCCTCATCTGGGAGACGAAACGCCCCTATTTATATATGCGCTCTACAGTGGATAATCGAATCATTGCAGGGGGCTTGGATGAAGATCCTCCCGAGGCACCTCAGAATGAGAGGAAAATTGAAAAAAGGGGAAAGCAAATTGAGAAAGAGGTTCAAAAGCTATTTCCCGACCTGGACATCAAAATGGACTATGCATGGGGAGCAAGCTTTGGCGAATCATTGGACAACCTCCCTTATATAGGAAAGCACCCTGAAAAAGAACGAACATATTACTTATTGTGCTACGGTGGAAACGGTACGGTATATAGTATGCTCGGATCTAACATCCTCCGTGACCTCATCTTAAACCGTACAAACCAAGACGCAGACATCGTTAAATTAGACAGGTGAAAATAAGGGACGGACCTTCAAAGGTCCGTCCCTCCCATCACAAGATAATGCTTATCTTTTTTTTGGATATGCCCTTCTGTTATCAGTTCTTTCGTGAGGCTGGTCACAGTTTCTCTTGTAGAGCCAATGAAGCTTGCGATGTCCTGGTGGGTTAGGGGGACCGTTAATTTCATGAACCTCCCTTGTTTTTCTCCAAAATTCTTCATTAGGAATGACATGAGGTAAAGGATTCGTTCTTTAACCGGTGCGTACATGATGCGTTCGAGGAACATGTTTCGTTGTTTCATATGTTGATTGAAGGTGTAGAAGAGCTCTGCAAGAAAAGCAGGTTGCGACACGCTTAAACTATCCAGTTGTTTAAGAGAGATGACTGTTAAGATCGTTTCATCGATAGCTTCTGCGTAAACTCCCTCGTCGTCTAAGCTGAAACGCGCTATATTACTGAAGAATTCTCCCTCACCCAGCATGGTGAGGATGGTTTTGCGTCCATCCTCACTATTCTTATATAGCTTTATTTTCCCGGATTGAATCCTGTACAGATTTTGACTAAGTGAAAAAGGTTGAAAGATCACTTCTTTTTTTGAGTAGTTTGCGAGCTTTCCCGGAAGATCACTATTGGCTGAAGCAGATCGTAATGACGTTGCTGCATTCAAGACGACTCCCCCTCCACTTTTTTAAAATGAGAAATGAACTCTCCGTAGCCTTGATCTTCTAACTCATCTTTCGGGACAAATCGAAGGGCTGCTGAATTCATGCAATATCTTAAACCTGTTGGCTCAGGACCATCATCGAACACATGCCCCAGGTGGGAGTCTGCGTGTTTACTCCTTACCTCGGTCCGCACCATGAATAGTGTGCGATCTTCGACTTCCACAATGTTTTCCGCTACCAGGGGCTTCGTGAAACTCGGCCATCCGGTGCCACTTTTATATTTATCTTTCGAACTGAAGAGAGGCTCCCCTGAAACGATATCCACATAAATCCCTTCTTCTTTGTTGTCCCAATATTCATTATCAAATGCTTTCTCGGTCCCGTCTTCCTGAGTCACTTTGTACTGGATATCCGTAAGTTTTTCTTTTAACTCTTCTTCTGGATAGGTGGGGTAAAGTGGCTTCGTGTCGAGCTTGATGTACCGGTCTTCTCCCCAAGCTTCATCAAGGAAGTCATCCCTTCCTGAGTTGTTTCGGTAAAACTTATAGCTTAATTCATTTTTCTTATAATAATCCTGATGGTACTCTTCCGCTTTGTAAAAGGTGGCAGCAGGCTGGATCTCTGTGACGATCTCTTCTTCAAAACGCCCTGAGTCTGCCAACTCCTGTTTTGATTGCTGTGCTATTTCCTCCTGTTCTTCACTATGAGTGAAGATACCACTCACGTATTGAGGACCCCGGTCGACGAATTGTCCACCATTATCAGTAGGATCGATTTGTCTCCAGAAAATCTTTAATAGTTGCTCATACGCAATCACTTTAGGATTATATTCAATTTGAACGGCTTCCACATGACCCGTCTGTTTCGTGGAAACTTCATCATACGTTGGATTCTTTTCCTCGCCACCTGTGTATCCGGAAATGACGGAATACACACCATCCAATTTTTCAAAAGGTGGCTCCATGCACCAGAAGCATCCTCCTGCAAAGGTCGCAACCGCATGTTCATCATCCACCATAGCAGTCTTTACGGGCTCACTTCCCAAAGACTTCTGCGTCATGCTTGCATACAGTTTAGGTCCGAAAAATACCGCCAGACTTACTACCAGCATCAGGCCGATTCCAATCATCACTTTTTGCATCATCTCTCCTCCTTACTCATTTCTAAAGGCAGTCGGAACCAAAAAGTACTGCCCGACTCACCATCACTTTCGACTCCGATCTCTCCTCCATGAAGTTCAACAATTTCTTTGCTGATGGACAGCCCCAGGCCAGATCCTCCTCCTGCTTTGTTACGGGACTTCTCTACCCGATAAAAACGCTGAAAAATCGATGCCTGTTCTTCAAGGGGAACACCCTTTCCTTCGTCTGTGACCGAGAAGTTCATCATCTCTCCATCTTTTACTGCTTTAATTTCAAGTGACGTCTGATCAGGAGAAAAGGATAGGGCATTTTGTATGAAGTTCGTCATCACTCTTTTGATTTGAACAGGCATTAAAGGAACCAGAGGTAAATCTTCATCGTACTGTACAATCACTTCAACATGCTTCTCTTGTAAAACCCTTTCGAACTGCTGAATGGTTTCGATCAGGAGTTTATCGATTGGTGTCGGATGCGGATTCCATGGCAGTTTCCTGTTTTCCAACTGTGAAAACTCCAGTACTTCTTCAATTAATAGACCCAGTTTTTCGGTTTCTGACAAAATGGTCTCGTAATATCTCTTCCGTGCTTCAGGATCTTCAATAATGTCATCGTTCAAAGCGGCAACAAAAGAATGGATCGATGATAAAGGTGTTCTAAGATCATGGGAAACATTGGCGATCAGTTCACTCTTGAACTTCTCTGATTCCCTTAATTCGTCGAACATTGCTTCTATTCTAGTGGACATATGATTAAAGTTAGCAGCGAGCTCTCTAATTTCCTGAGGTCCTGCTTCTGTCACCTTCACATCAAAGTCACCCTTAGCCATTCGCTCTGCTTCATGGCTCATCTGCTTTACTGACTTTAATAAAGGCGATGTAATCATCAAATTCACGGCAAAGGATAGGATCCCCGCTCCAAGCGTAATAAGGGAAAGCAGGATGATTATATTGGTTGAGATAAACATCTGAACATACGAGATTGTGAGAAATACTAATATTACGGAGAGTGAAATCGTGTTGGCTAAAATAAGGAGGGTTCTAATTTTCATAATGCTGCTGCCCCTCAAACTTATAACCTATTCCCCACACGGTTTTTATCCATTGAGGCTCAGAAGGATCGACCTCTATCTTTTCTCTTAACCTGCGAATATGAACATTGATCGTATTCGCATCACCCAGATATTCATACCCCCATAAGGTTTCGAGCAACTGGGATTTGGAGAACACCTGTGAAGGATGTTCTGCTAACAGGGTTAATAAATCGAATTCTTTCACGGTCATGTCAATTTCTCTCCCATTAACGACTACTTTTCGTTTATCCCGATCAATGAGTAAGTCTCTCCACTTAAGAACTTCCCTTTGACCTTCCCGGTTTGGAGTGGAGTATGTCCTTCTTAATACGTTTTTGACACGGAGCAATAATTCCCGGGGACTGAAAGGTTTGGTGACATAGTCATCAGCACCTATCGTCAACCCATAAATCCGATCCTTCTCCTGCCCCAATGCTGTCAGCATGATGATGGGTGTGTCGCTGTCTTCCCTTATCTTTTCAGCTGCCTGCCACCCATCCATTTGTGGCATCATGATATCCAGTATCACGATGTCCGGTTGGAACGTTTTGTATCGTTCGATTGCCTCATATCCATTAGAGGCAGTACTCACTTCATACCCCTCCCTCATGAGATACCTTGAGCATACATCCACAATATTTTCTTCATCATCTACTAACAGCACTTTGTTTGCCATGGCTTACTCTCCTTTACATTGCCTTACCTATCTCAGCACGACCGAAATCCACATTAAATTGTTTACACCAAATCACAATTTGCATTCCTGATGATGCAGAATGATCTCCTGGAATCTCATAATTTTGATTACCGATGTTCCCCTTTAATTCACCCAGTGAAATCCCTTTTTTCGTTTCCTGACCTTCTTCTACTAAGTAAACGTATAGATCCGGTCCATTGGTCACTTCAAAATTTTCCAATCGAATATTTTTTCCTGATATACTCACTTTCCCTTTTGCATCGTGATTTTCATCTGCGCCTTGAAAAATCCCGACTAATTCATTTACGTTCATTGTATCGTTTGTCATTTCGTCTTGCGAAGATGAATCGGTTTCTTGCATAGTATTCTCTTCTTGTTCTTTCATATTTGAGCCAGAAGACGATGAAACAGGCGCTTCGTTCACCACCTTATCTAAAAATAACGGAGAAACCAGCCACCATCCCACTCCTAATACTCCTACTGCAGCTATTCCAATCAACCATTTTTTCATTTGCTCATCCCCTCGTTATGATTAACGATAGTATAATAAACAAACCTTATGGATTCTTAACAAAAATCTTAAATAATTCTTAAATGTGATACTCCTTTCATTTTGGACAGTCCCAAGCTTATCTGAGATAGTAATAGATATCGAATGAAAAGGAGCAGAATCCATGCTTATATATCTATATTTTCACTTACCGCTTTGATCGTGGTTGCCTTCCTGGTAATCCGGTTTTATCCTGCATTTGGTGAGAAGCCTTCCCTTGAACGTGTTCAGTCCTCTCCGCAGCATTCAAAAGGCTCATTCAAAAATCCCATCCCAACTTCTATGGATACCAGCTTTTCCACGTCTCTTACAATGATTCGGGATCTTATGAAAAGAAATGCCAACCGTAAGCCTGATACCGATATTCCAAGAGTCGGATTTCCATCATTTGAACATCCTCATTACGTTACGAATGTAACCTGGTTTGGGCACTCAGCGTCGATGATTGAGATTGATGGAAAAAGACTACTTCTTGACCCCATGTTTGGTCGTGCGCCATCCCCGTTTCCTTGGATAGGCGGGAAGCGGTATAGCAAAGACCTTCCTTTTCACATGGATGAACTCCCTTCTATTGATGCTGTGATCTTTTCACATGATCATTACGATCATCTGGATTATGGCACGATTCGAAAGCTTCGAGGCAAAGTGAATCAGTTCTTTGTTCCCATCGGAGTAGGGAGTCACCTTGAGAGGTGGGGAATCCATTCTGATCACATTGTAGAGCTTGATTGGTGGGACGAGGTTGAGTGGAGTGGTCTTACTCTGGCGTGTACCCCGGCACGACATTTTTCCGGGAGAAGCTTACATGATCGTAATGCTACCTTATGGTGTTCATGGTGTATCATCGGGAACTCTTCCAGACTCTTCTTTAGCGGTGATAGTGGATACAGCCCTCATTTTAAAGAAATCGGCAGTGTTTATGGACCATTCGATTTGTCCCTGATGGAATGTGGTCAATATGATCCCAGATGGGCACCGATACATATGTGTCCGGAAGAGACTGTACAAGCCCACCTTGATGTGAAGGGGAAGTGGCTTCTGCCCATTCATTGGGGTGCTTTCACGTTATCTTTTCATGAATGGACAGATCCCATAATGAGAGTGACGAAAAGCGGCGAAGAACAAGGGGTTCATGTTGTTACCCCTCGAATCGGAGAAACTTTTCCTGTAGAAGGTGATTCCTACCCCTCTTCAATATGGTGGGGATGAACCAACCATCGCCTAGTTGTATACAATATCTAAGAACCTTAAAGTAGGCGATTATACTATGAGCAATGAACAAAAACTCACGTTCGGAGCATGGGTTGCGGCAATCGGAACGGTCCTTGCCGCTATTGGCAGTACCCCTATTAAAAGCATTCCAGAAGATACTTTACAGTCGTTCAATCTCGTAGGAAATGAACTGCAAGCAACGGGAAATGCATTAGAGGCAGATGCAATAGATGATTTCACCCTGACGAAAGCAGGAAATGAAATTCAAGCGATCGGAAATGTCACTGTTATAGCCGGCATACTGATTAAGTTTAATGACATAACAAAGCAAGAGTTGAATATTAAAGGAAATCTCCTCCAGGCACTGGGTGGAGGGGCTGCCCTCGCCGATTCATTTAATGAAGAACATACGTTAGAAGAGCTTTATTCGATTTACGGCAATCTCCTCCAGATTATCGGTAACTCCCTGCAGGCCATCTCAGGCATCCTTGAGTTAAATGAAAGAGACAGCGGGAATATCAATGTAGTGGGAAGCTGGATCCAGGCAGTGGGTTCTGTCATTTCTGCATTGGTGCAAACGAAGGAATCTTCCTCCTGAGGTTGTTATACATACTCGATATGTGAGAATGTATACAACCAGGTTAGCTGTTGCTAACCATAGGTCTAATTTCACAAAATCTCTCCATATGGGTTAATGCCCAGTCCATTTCGAATCCGGGCGAATATTCATAACCTAGATAGAGAGGAGGTTTATGTTATGAATGACTTTCACACTTTAAATAATGAAACTTTATTCAATTTTCATGATGTACGACGCCCGATCGGACGAGTGGGATTTGGCAGGCCTGGCTTTGGTGGGTTTGGAAGAAGACCGTTTGGATTTGGATTCAACCCGTTTTTAGGTGGCCTCGCCGGTGGACTGCTTGGAGCTGCATTATTGAGTCCATACTCATATGGATATGGATACGGATATCCTCCACCTTACTATGGTTATCCTCCTTACCCTTATTATTATTAATAAAATCATACAAAAAAAGGAGCCAGCGCCATATTCTATGTGCTTAGGCTCCTTTTTAAGATATTCCTGATATTCATCCATCAAGAGGGACGGACCTCACATTGAGGTCCGTCCCTCTTCTCTTACACGCTTAGATAAATCCGGTTGCCTGATGGGTCTTCAGTCAGGATTTTTCCGTTCTGTTCGCGGATGGTCGCTCCCATGGATTGAAGCTTTTGGATGATGGTGTTTCGTTTTTCTTCGGTTGGGATGTGAAGAGTGAACCAGTTTAAACCGACACTGTTTTCAGCTGGTGCCGGAGCTCCTTCCCCATTCCAGGTGTTCAGTCCAATATGGTGATGATATCCACCCGTTGAAATGAAAAGTGCCTGACTTCCAAATCGGCTTACTACATCGAAACCAAGTCCCTTCCCGTAAAATTCCTCTGTTGATTTCAAATCAGAAACATGCAAATGGATATGACCCATGACCGTACCGGCAGGAAGTCCTTCCCACGGTTGTCCCATTGCCTCAGCCAATATCCCCCTTGCATCGATTGGATCAACGGCCATCTTTACCTGATTGCCATTCCATGTCCATTCCGATGAAGGACGGTCCCTGTAGATCTCGATTCCATTTCCATCCGGATCAGATAAATACAGAGCTTCACTGACGAGATGATCAGAAGAGCCCAGTTGAATATTCAGCTTTATGAGATGATCTAATATTTTCCCCAGATCTGTTCTATTCGGCAGCAACAGGGCAAAATGGTACAAACCTGTCGTTCTCGGCTCCTTAGGTGAAACCTGTACTGGTTGTTCCAGAGATAGCAATGGGTGGATTCCATCTGCCGTCAGAGTCGCTCTATTTTCTGTTTGTTCCATCACTTTAAATCCGATCACTTCTTGGTAAAAGGAAAGAGATCGCTCTAAGTTTTCAACTTTTATATTTACTTCCCCAACGAATGTATGTGGTTCTTTATGAAAATTCATCTTTATTCCTCCGTTTCTATTTTGCTGTGAAAACTTTTGATCTAATGAGAAGAATGATTCCTTTGCCACGACAAAATATAAAGACATCGCAAGCAGTGCTAAGTCAAATTCGTACCCGGCCATCTGTCCATTCCCTAAGAAACCTGCAGCTAATTTTACTTTAACGATTGCTCCCAACATGATTAACGCAAATATTCCAGCAACCACACGAGTACCTATTCCCAGAATCATTGCCAATCCACCGACCAATTCAATGATGGCGACTACATAAGCTGCAAACCCTGGCAGTCCTAAGCTTTGAAAGAAACCGACCGTATTTTCGATCCCTCCCTGGAACTTAGTCAAACCGTGGATGAAGAAGGTGATTCCTAAAAATATTCTTAAAATGAGTGCTCCGATTAAGTGATTCTGTAGCATTGTCTATTCTTCCTTTCTTTATGTTATTTTATTAAAGTCAGTTACTTTATGTAACTTATATTATTTTAATAACTATGTACTGTCAAGTAATTAAATTACTAAAATGGTGATGATGTGGTATACTAGTTATAAAGAAGGAGGCATTGACAGAATGAATCAGTCAGAAATTTGTCCGAGGTTCGAGAAAGCCATCAGCATCTTAAGTCAACGATGGACAGCACTCATCATTTATCAATTGCTTTCCGGGCCACAACGAAACTGTACCATCAAAGACGCAATAGGCATCAGCGGCAGGCTTCTTTCAGAGCGACTGAAGGACCTTGAAGAAGAAGGCATCGTACAGAGGGACGTCTATCCGGAAACACCCGTGCGTATTGAATATTCACTAACTAAAAAAGGGTATTCTTTAGAACCTTTAATGAAAGATATAGAGAAGTGGTCCCAGGAGTGGATTGAGAAGGAATGAAAACTCGTCAGATTGTTGGCGGGTTTTTTTGTTTGTGCTTTCGGGCCGGACTTTCATCGGATGATAGGATGTATTGTGTTCCTTTTTTGGTGCCTGTTGTGGGGAGGTTTAGGGATTGGAGGAGTCTTTTTGCAACATAAGGTGAATCAACTACTAAATACTCTCTTAGTTCAGAATTATTTATAGTTGGAGCGATTAACAGCTCATAATCTTTTAGGGCTTGGATATGAGCATCATTATTTCTGCTATCACATTTCAAACAAAACCAGGTACCATGTTTTCTTACTAAAGGACGATGATTACAAGCTACACAAATCACCCCCTTTAATAGATCTTTATCTTCAATGTTAAATCTCTCTAGTATAGAGGGCTTTGATTCTTCATGTTTTCTTTTTAATGTGCGGATTAATTTTTTCACGTCTTTTGGAGTAGCCGTCTCTTTTCTCATAGAATCCTCAATATATTTTACTTTGTTCAATAGAGAATGGCGATGGATGACGATTTTATTAAGGGATTTGTTTGCTGGAGAGGTTTTTATGATTGTACGATCGTTGCTCATAACAACGCAAGAGTAAATAGGCAAATTGGGAAATCCATGCTTCGATAACCAGCTTATAAGCTGACTTTCCTGTCTTTTAATTTGAAGTGTAGGATCCGGTAAAGCTTGTTCATTTCCGTCTTTTATTTGTATTAGCTGGTTAAAAACAGGATCAAAATACGCAGTACCTGCAAGGTATTTAACTTCTATTATGAGAATGAATTTGCTTGTGATGAGAAGAGTGTCCATTTGAAAGAAGCTTTCCTTATGGGGAATTCGCAGATCGTGGAGAATGAAATACTTTTTAGGGTCTAAAAAGCTTAATGAGTAATCAAGAGCTGTTTCTCCTTTGAATCCAGCCATTCTTTTACCAAGTTCCTCGGTTATCATGTGCAGTTTTGGGTGGTTGAGGGGAAGTCGGCGGAGTAAAGCTTGCAAAATGAGGATAATTCGAGGGATGATTCGTTCTTTTTCGATCATTTTATCACTCCAATCGGGTTTTATACTACAGTATTCTCCATGAAATCTAGTAATTCCTGCTATGAGTTTATAGAATTGGATTTTATCGGCGAATTTTCAATTTTAACGGCGAAATCCTGGATATAACGGCGAAATTTTCATTATAACGGCAAATACTCATTTTTAACGGCGAACTGCCTTTTCTCTACAAAGCAATAAAATCCCAACCAAAAAAATCATTCCCATTCCCCTCCCGCCATAGTATATTTAGAGAAGCGAAATAAATCGACTGCGAGGGACGGACCTATATGTGGAAAAATAAAAATGTATGGATATTATTGATAGGTGAATTTATAGCAGGTCTCGGATTGTGGTTAGGGATCATCGGTAATCTGGAGTTTATGCAGGAAAAGGTGCCTTCCGATTTTCTGAAATCGGTGATTCTCGCTTCCGGACTGCTTGCGGGTCTTGCTGTTGGACCTTTAGCCGGCAGAATCACGGATCAAGCAAATAAAAAGACGGTGATGCTCATCTCAGGCTTCACCAGGGCATTAAGTGTTATTTTCATGTTGATTGCGATTGATACCGGCTCGGTGCTATGGATGGTCGTTTTCTTAGTGAGCATCCAAATCTCTGCTGCCTTCTATTTCCCTGCTCTGCAAGCTGCCATTCCGATGGTGGTGAAAGAGAAGGATTTACTGCAGATGAATGGGGTCCATATGAATGTTGCCACCCTCTCAAGGATCCTTGGAACTGCGTTAGCAGGCGTCCTATTAGTGATCATATCTTTAACGATGGTATACGTTCTCTCATTAGTGGCGTATCTGGCACTATTTGTGATGACCTGGTTCTTATCAATTGAAGAAACCGCGACTACCTCTACACAAGGTGAAAAACTAAAAGGGGCAAGCTTCAATGAAGTATTTCCTGTTATAAAAGGGCTTCCGATCGTATTTATGACTCTTGTGATGACGTTGATACCACTGCTATTTATCGGCGGTTTCAACTTAATGGTCATCAACATCAGCGAGCTTCAGGATAGCTCTGCGATAAAAGGTTGGATCTATACCGCCGAAGGGATTGCCTTTATGACAGGTGCTTTTGCCGTCAAGAAAATGGGCGAAAAAATGTCACCGTATAAAATATTATTCTTTTTTAGCTTCATCATCGGGATTGCGCAAATGATTCTTTATTTTGCAACCAGTCCGATCTTGTCAGTTCTTGCGTTTACAGTGTTTGGATTTGCCGTGGGATGCTTCTTCCCGACTGCTGCCACGATTTTTCAAACGCGTATACCGAAAGAATTTCACGGCCGCTTCTTCTCGTTCCGTAATATGCTCGACAGACTGATTTTCCAGGTTGTGCTCCTTCTCACAGGATTGCTGCTGGATCTCGTAGGACTCCAAATCATGACGGTATTATTCGGATGTCTGTCCCTTATAATGACTGGACTGTTCTATTCAAGATACCGACAGCTCAAAACGACCACATTATCGGAACAGGCAAGTTAACCAGCTCACTTTTGTGAGCTTTTTTTGTATAAGAATGAGAATTATTATCAATACTATATAAAAAGAAGACAACCACGCCTATGGTTGCCTTCTCTTCCATTACATACCCGGGTCGAATGTTTTACAATCTGTTTCCTCACTGTTGTGAGCTTTGTTTCCTTTATGACTGACAACGAAAATCTGGTCTGCAGAGCACTTCTTGCCTTCACGGTTATATTTGCAGTTACTTACTTCACATAGTACGTCTTGTGCCATCTTCAAACACCTCCCTTATTATCTTTAGAGTGTACTTTTAAACCCTTTTTCATACCTGATTCGTGGAGAGTAATCATCATATATCTGAAGCTTTCACCATATAATCAAAGAGATATGTTTGATATGAAGGGAGAATCTTCGGTATGGAGCAGAGACGACTGTATCATGTTCAAAATCTTGCATTTGAAATAATGGATCAAATGAATACCGATAACGAATGGAAGAGGCCAGATCATTTAAAGCATGTGATCGATCATTTATCCCGTGCAATTGGGAGTCTTACAGATCCATCTGGGACTTTCTCTATTGATTATGTTGAAGAAAAAATTGCCACCGCCCATTATATATTGTTTAAAAACGAGAAAAAAGTTGCCCGAATAAATTTTGATAAACAATCAGCATCCGCTTTAATTGAATGAGAAAGAGGACTTACCGAAATATGGTAAGTCCTCTTCTTCTATTTAATGCTTTTTTTGAAAAAGAAATTCTATTTCATCATTGGCACAAACCTCCACAAAAGGACAGCTCAAACATACTTCCCCATTCGGTTTGGTACTGGATGATAGTGGTGCAGACAGCATATCTTTTAATTTCTCTATGTAATGCAAACCTTTCTTCATCTCTGTCGGTGACGGGCAATGGACAAATTCTTCTCCATTTAACAAGGAAACGATTCTTATCGACGAAGGAAGTCTTCCAAAGGATCTATCACAGAAAACCACCGTCAAATAATAATACAAGGTAATCATTTCGTGATTTGTATCCACAAGATACTTGGTGACTGTGAACGATTCTTGTTCCCATTCTGCCACTTCTATCGTGAGGGATAAGTGAGTTTCAAGTTCTTCAAAGTATTGTCGAAACTTTTCATTTATAAAAAGAGGTGGTAATGTCCCATAGTTCTGCGTTAAATCCTGCATTAAGTAATCCGTCACTTTCGCCACCACTAAGTAATAATCAATCTTCGAATCAAAGATGTTTGTTTTAATAGAGGTAAGGTGCTTCTCGATGATCTCAAGTGCTTTGATGGGAGTCCTCATTTTGACGGGAAGCATAAAGAAGTCCTTTACTACTTGGTTCACAATGAACTGCATAACCTTTTTCCATTCAACTTTACTTGCTTCTTCACGCTGGATGTAGTGATAGTAAAACTTGTGGGGACAATTGATGAATTCCTTTAGATGTATATCCGATAATGTTTTAATCGAAAGTGAATAGTTCACGAATGCCTCTCCTTTCTCTAGCCCTCTTGTTTACTGAACAAGAGCTCACTAGCAAATGTGCGCCCAAATTCTTTGCACGCCTCCACATCCTCATCCTCTGGTGTTAATTCCACTTTCAAACCATCATGAATCAAACGGGCTCCCCTTTCTTGCAATTTCTCATTTAATAAATCCACCGCTGCCCCGTACTTAGGATAAAAAGAGTCACAGGAACCGAAGCTTGCGGCAATCTTGGACGTTAAATCCACGTCGTCCATGCCATCGTAAAAATCCTCAAACTCATAAGGAAGTTCGCCATCCCCCCAGGTATATGCACCTAACAGGATCCCTGCATATTCTTCAAGGACCTGAACATTCGGACAGTCATTTATATCAATTACATCGATTTCAGCTCCGGTTTCCTTCACACCTGTCTCGATGGCCGTCGCCATTTCTTCTGTATTTCCACTCATGCTTGCATAGATCATTATAATTTTATTGGTCATGATAAACCTCCAACGCATACCTAATTGATAATAATTATCATTATCACTATAAGTAAACCATACAAACTTTCCTTCTATTTGTCAATAATTAATTGAAAATAATTCTCAATTAGGACATAAAAAAGCATCCCCCTCATGAGAGATGCTATCTTACAAATTCATTACAACTCCAATACGCCCGCTTTCTGATTTTTATTATGATTACCACGGTTAGTTACTACTTTATAAACCACGATTGTGACGAAAATCACTCCACTGCAAATAATATACAAAGCGGAAAATCCAAACTGGGAAGAAACGACTCCCAGTACAAATGAACCAACGGCAATTCCAAGGTCATAAAAAATAAAGAATGTAGCGGTCGCATGCCCTGTTCTCCTCTTAGGGGCAGCCTGAATGGACATGGTTTGAAAACTCGGCAGCAAAGCACCGTAACCAAGTCCGATAAGCGTTCCTGCAATCAATAGTAAAAGGACTGATTGAGCGATACTCAAAAGAATCAAACCGATGGCAAAAACAATAAGGGACGGATAGATGACCGCGTTTGGCCCTGACCTGTCATATAAACGTCCTGTATATGGTCGCGATAACAGCATAGCAGCTGCAAAGACGACAAAGAATAAGCTGACGGATTCGAATATACCGACAAACTTCGCATAGACGGATATAAACGACATGATCCCGGAGTAAGCAAATGATGTTAAGAATCCTACAAGGGAAATCGGAATCGCTTTAACTTCTATCAAATCCTTAAAGGTTAATCTCCCCGACGTTTTTGCTTCCACCCCATCGTCCTCCGAAACCTGAATGCCGAATGAACAAAGGAATCCGATGACGATAACAAAGGAAAGACCCATAAACAATGTTGAATAAGCAACCCATTGAATCAATGCTAACGAAATAAACGGTCCGACCACTACGGCTAAGTTCATTGACATGGCAAAATAACCAAGCCCTTCCCCTTTCCGGTGGGGAGGGATCATGTCTGCGGCAATCGCAACTAAAACCGTTGTGCCAATACTAAACCAAATGCCATGAAAAAAACGGAGCCCCATTAAAAGATAAAAATCATTCACCCAGAAGTAAATGAATGATGAAATCCCGAAAAACATGACACTAATAATCAACGTCTTTTTCTTTCCCAACAGCTCAATGATTTTCCCCGAGAAAGGCCGAATAATGATGGCCGAAAGTAAAAAGATCGTTGTTGCGAGACCGGCTTCCCCTTCCGTTCCGTGAAGTTCATCGATCACATAGAGTGGCAGGATGGTTAACAACGAATAGAAAACTAAAAAGATAAAAAAATTATTCACTAATGCCATAAAAAATGGCCTTGTCCATATAGATGTTTGATTGGAATGACTCATAAAATTCTCATTCTCCTTAATTAATTGTTATACTAATTATATCTATAACATGTATATTTGTAAATATAGTTGTTGTGACAACTATATTGAATTACTTTTATCGAACTTCTCAAATCATCCTGAATTTCATGTATGATAAAGAGAAGAAATGAATGTAGTAGGTGAAAAATAATGACAATGTCCCGTGATGAATCCATTGGCTTGTATACGAGCCATACAGTAAAGAATATTATTCGATTTCTTACATTTCATCTGAAAGAATTTGATGTGACACCCGAGCAATGGACGGTGTTGAAGCGATTAGCGGAGCAGGATGGAATCAGTCAAAAAGAACTTGCGATGAAATCAGAAAAAGATCAGCCGACCGTAACGAGGATCTTAGACATTTTGGAACGGAAGGAATTGATCTACAAACAGAGAAACCTTGATGATAGAAGATCATTCCTCATTTTCATATCAGAGAAAGGAATGGCTGCCAAGGATGAGCTGTCTCCTTTTATAGAGGGTTTATATGAAGAAACGATTCTTAAAGGGATTTCAGAAGAGAACTTAGAAGTATATAAGAGTGTTCTTGCTCAAATGAATGAGAACATTACTAGAAAATAGCGTAGTGATAGGAGGATGGACATGAAACAAATACCGATTGCCCTGCAAATGTATACATTGCGCAACGAAACGGAAAAAGATTTTACCGGCACCCTTCAAAAAGTAGCCGGGTTAGGATATGCAGGTGTGGAACTTGCCGGCTATGGAGGATTATCCCCGAAAGAGCTTAAGGGTACACTCGATAGTCTGAATCTTCGTGTCGCATCAAGTCATATTCCTCTATCTGAATTAAGAAATGATGTTCACAAAGTGATTCATGGTCAACTGGAGCTGGGCAGCAGCTACATTGTCTGTCCGTATCTTCCACCTGAAGAGAGAACAGAGAAGCACTATTTTCAATTGATTGATGATTTAAATTCAATTGGGGAAAAATGTTTTAATGAAGGAATCACGCTTTGCTATCACAATCATGATTTCGAATTGACGACCTTATCGAACGGGAAACCGGCACTCGAAATGATTCTGAATGAAACGAATCCTCATTGGGTGAAAGCAGAGTTCGATATTTACTGGCTGACCTTCGCAGGAGAAAAGCCGGTGGAATGGCTGAAACGATATCAGGGACGAACCCCACTTGTTCATTTGAAAGATATGACGTTGGACGGTGAACGATTTTTTGCCGAGCTGGGAACGGGTGGTGTGGAACTCACTTCTGTTCTCGACTATGGTATACACAGCGATGTGGATTGGTGGATCGTCGAGCAGGATGAGTCCAGGATCTCCCCTATTGAAAGCGTCCGGATGAGCTTAGATTATTTACGTCTGAACAAAATTTAATGGAAAAAGGAGAGTCTGGCACAACAGACTCTCCTTTTTCATCAGCATTATTTTGATTTGGCCACGTCTTTCCTTTCACACCGGCCTTCTTCTGAATGGAATTTTTTCACTTAGTCCACCCTTTCCCAAATGAAGTATTATTACAGGTTTACTTGTGAATATTTTCACATAAATTAAACCGAATTTTTCTATTCACTTAAACTCCCCCAAATTTATCGTCTATGCACAAAAAATAGTGGAATATTCCCAGAAAAATATTTTTCCTCGAAATGAATAGATAACTGTAGAATCCCCCCGGAAAATTAGAGAATATGACAACTGGAGAATTTTAAATAGTTAAAATATACTGAAGATTACCATTTTTTCCATTGTCAATCTTACCATTTTTTACTAGACTACTAATTAGCCGCCGGGGCCAAAAGAAATAGCTATTTCTCAAATCTATGATCAAAAGGGGAAATTGTAATTATGTCGAAAAAGAAACTCGTTAGTTTAGCACTAGGTACTTCTCTTGTATTCAGCGCATCCTTTACAGGTGCCACCACATTTGCTCAGTCTTCAAACTCTATTACTTCAAAAATGGACATTCATCAAAAGGTCATGAACATAGATAAAAAAGGACCTAGCTTCTTATCTGGTAAACTATCAAAAGGGATTGTAAAGAACGATAAAGATGTTAAAAAGTTCCTGAAAGACAATAAAGGGCTATTTGCCATAGATCCTCATTCTGAATTGACATTGCTGGAAAAGACGACAGATGAATTTGGAATGTCACATTATAAATTTACACAATCAGTGGGCGGTGTCCCTGTTGATGGGGCGATCTTCATTGTCCATACAAATAAAAAGAATGAAGTGACGGCTACAACGGGTCAACTTTATAAAGAAGCTTCTAAACAAGTAACCAAGACAAAATCAAAAATCAATCAAAAGTCAGCGGCAGATTTAGCATGGAAGCACATTGGTGTATCTGAAGCAGACACAGTGGCAGATACTCACGACGCACATGCCCTTGATGCGAAGAAAGACAGTGATGTTGAAAGTACAAACGTAAAAAATGACCTTGTGATTCATGAAAAGGATGGGAAGTTCACGCTTGCTTATAAAGTACAGCTTCAATTCATCCAACCGTATGGAGCAAACTGGCAGGTGTACGTTGATGCAACTGACGGCTCCATCGTGGAAGCTTACAACGCAGTGACGGATGCTGCTACAACCGGTTACGGATATGGCGTGTTGGATGACTATAAAGATCTTAATACTTATTATTCAAATGGTACTTATTACTTATATGATGTGACGAAGCCGATGAATGGTGTTATCGAAACCCGTACAGCTCAAAACGGTTCAAGCCTTCCAGGAAGCTACACAGTCGATAGCAATAATGCGTGGACTGCATACTCCCAAGCGGCTGAAGTAGATGCCCATGCGTATGCAGGCAAAGTATATGACTATTATAAGAATACTCATAACCGAAATAGCTATGACAATAACGGGGCTACCATCCGTTCCACTGTCCATTACGGCTCGAATTACAATAACGCGTTCTGGAATGGTTCCCAAATGGTCTATGGCGATGGGGACGGAACAACCTTCACTTCTCTATCGGGTGCTTTGGATGTCGTTGCCCATGAATTGACTCATGCCGTAACAGAACGTACTGCCGGATTACAATATCAATATCAATCTGGTGCTTTGAACGAATCATTCTCTGATGTTTTTGGTTATTTCTTAGATCCGGGCGATTACTTATTAGGCGAAGATATCTACACTCCAGGCATTTCAGGAGACGCCCTTCGCAGTCTATCGAATCCTACTCAATATGGACAACCCGCTCATATGAATAACTATGTGAACACCTCTTCCGATAACGGAGGCGTTCATACTAACTCTGGAATTCCAAATAAAGCGGCTTACAACACGATCTCAAGCATTGGGAAAGTCAAAGCCGAAAAAATCTACTATCGTGCTCTGACTGTTTACTTAACACCAACAAGTAACTTCAGTTATGCTCGTGCGGCTCTTTTACAGTCGACTGCAGATCTTTACGGTAACGGAAGTGCTACTTACAATTCCGTTAAAGCAGCATGGGATGCTGTTGGGGTTTATTAATTCAAGATTTACATTTAACACATACAACCGTCCTACCAGGGTGGCATTATACCCACTATTCCGATAAAATGGTTTCTCCTTATGATGAAGAAATATTTGAACAAGCGGAGAAATAACTCTAGCTGTCTAAACGAACGGGACGGAATAAAGTATGTGATTTCCAAATGGTTGAAGCATTCATGATATCAACTGACAAGGTTCAACATCTTTTCCCAGGAAATGATGTTGAGTCTTATCGTAACCACGTGAAAAAAGGAGAAAAAATCGATTTCATCAAAATCGATTTTTTCTCCTTTTCACTTATGATAGTATGGCTCCTAAAATAATGGTTGCAAGCTCCTTTGATTCATACTGAAGCCTTCATCACGACTTCATAATCTAAGCCGAATCCGGTATGCAAACGTTCTGCCGCCAGCTGGACCTGGCTTTTCTCAACGACAGCCGTTATGCTTATGGCAGACTCACCTACCAATTTCACCCTGACGGTATTTTCCAATAGAATTTTGCACATGTTCATTTTAATGATTGGCTGTGATTTAATATTTTGTCCGATTGCCGACACCTTTGACAGACCGCTTTTCCCCTCGATCCGGGAGTACACCCAATTCTCTTTATCTTTTCCTTCATTTAATATCGATAATACCTCTTGATGATCGTTTTTCTTGATCAATAAGGACAGGATATTTCTACAGCTTTGTTTATATACATCGGCCTGAATGTGACGAGATGCCAGCTCACACATCAATGCTTTCTTTAACCCTTCAATATCTTCACAATCAAACAGTTCAATTCGATTAATATCCTCTTCGAACGTGATACCAATCACATGGGTTGATCCATTCTGCTTTGCCTTTCCATGGATCATGGTTCCCCTGCCATTTTCAAAACTGGATTTCACTATCAATGGAACTCCGAATTTTTTCGCGTGTTTGACTGCCCTTGGATGAAGTACACCCGCTCCCATGATAGCTAAATTCTGCATATCTTCATAAGAAAGGGAAGTGATTTTTGATGCTTTAGGCACAAACCTGGGATCAGAGGTATACACTCCATCCACATCGGTATAGATCTCACACCGATCTGCTTGCAACGCCGATGCAAGAGCAGCTGCCGTGATATCGGATCCCCCTCTTCCCAGAGTGGAAATATTCCCATCCTCCGTCATTCCTTGGAAACCTGCCACCACAACCACTTGCCCATTATCTAATTCGTTCCTGATTCGTTTGGTATCAATAGATTGAACATGAGCATTTCCAAGGACGGAATCCGTTTGAATACCTGCCTGCCATCCTGTGAAAGAAATTGCCTCCACCCCTTGCTGATGAAGAGCCATTGTAAGAAGGGAAATCGTAACCTGTTCTCCAGTTGACAGTAACATATCCATCTCTCGCTTACTTGGTTCACTTGTGATATCACCAACCATTTTCACAAGTGCATCGGTAGTTTTCCCCATTGCAGAAACCACTACAACGACGTCATGACCTTTTTTCTTTTCCTGTATGACTCTGTCCGCCATACGTTTTATGCGCTCGGTAGAACCAACAGAGGTTCCACCGAATTTCTGCACAACAACTGTACTCAAAGGTGGTCCTCCTTTCTATTTATAAATTGACGCTATTGGTTGGATTTTCAGATTGACCCAACAGTCGGGTTTATTTTAAATGCAGCCAGAGCGTTTGTTACTTTCCCGAATTCAGAAGCGTGAGGACGGTCATCGTCATCAGAGTATCCGTAATCCACCATACGGTTCCGGTTCAGGCATAATTTCGTAAGCTCTGGCTTAAAGAAATCAAATAGCTTGAAACGTTCTTGTAATTGCGGGAATCTCTTCTGATAGTTAAGTATTGAGTCAGCAAGAAGACCCCAGAAGGTTTCTTCTTCCATCATTTGATTGTTCATTAACAAGTTACTCAAGTATCTCAGGTGACAGATAAAGAGACCTGTGAAGATAAACTGTGTAAGCCCTTCAGGCGGCTCCGTTCGAAGGACCGCTTTAAATTCAGTTGACAGCCCTTGCAGCTCAGGGAAATCCTGGTCTGAAATATTGACGTCATCCACAAAATCTTTAATGGCTAATCGGTGTGGTTTCCCATCCTTCAACACGACAATTGTATTTTGGCCATGAGGAGAAAAAACCGTTCCGTATTGGTAAAGGTAATGGAGAAGAGGATCCATTGCGACTTTGAAAAATTGTTTCATCCATTCTTCTGAGTCCAGGCCTGATTGTTCAATTAAACTCACAACATACGGTTTATTGTTATGATCTTCATACAGTAAGGCGGCAAGTGTAATCGCTTGTTCTCCGTCTTCCAAATACGTATAGATGCTTTCTCTCCATATGGTTCCAAGCATCTCCAAGTATTGATAAGGTGCCTGCTTTAATTGTGTATAGTAGCGGTGATTTACATTCATACTGGCATTTTCCCCTGGCAGGATGACCCGGCATTCATCTTTTAAAAATGGGTCCTTTTCAGCCATTCCTTTAATGAACTCAGTAACCTTAGGAGCAATCAGCGTTCGTTCAGATGGCAGTCCCCGATAAACCAGCGTGTTCAAAATACTCATCGGAAGCTTCACATGATGCTTATCTTTGTTCGTTCGATTCACAAATGTGCGGATCGACTGCTGAGGAAGGTAGCGGTCTTCTCCCTCTCCCAAGGGAATGATGCGCCCCATTGCCAGCTCCTCAGGGAAATTCTGAATGAGTGTGTTTTTCCATTGCCACTCGTGCACCGGCAAGAAATAGTATTCCGATGGTTCGCTTCCATTTTGTTTTACGATCTTGTCAAAACGGATTCGGTCTTCCTCACTTAGTTCACCGGCAATCAACGTTTCATAATCCAATCCTTCCACAGATTGAAACGATGCAAGGTCCTTATGAACAGCAATCCAGGAAAGCTGGACCTCCTTCTGTTGTTCAGGGGCAAAGGCAAGGTAATCATCATATCCGAACCCGATTCTCCCTTTGTTATATGTAATCCATGGGTGCCCTGTCATATAACCTTCGAGGGTGGCGTAGTCTTCATGAATCAGTTCGTCCGATGTTTTCGTTTCTTTTTCAAGAAGATGGGCATCCGCTATTAATGTGCTGTTCATTTCCTTGATTAAGTGCCCCGCCGTCTCAGATGACATCCCGATGCCCCCCTGGAGATCGACCAATAGCTCTATTGCGCTATCAGCTTCCTTTCTTCCTCCATTTTCAACGATATATACCGTCGTCCATTTCACATCGAAACTATCAAACAATCGTTTTTGTGCGATATAGTGATAGTGCTTTGAATCTGTGACCTGCAGGGAATATTCAATACCTTCCCCATTTTCCGAAAGGATTTCAGGACGTATCATATCTTCATACATATACTCAGACAGCATTTTACCAATCAATTTCTTGTTTACTTTCGTCCAGGTATCACTCTTAAAAACACGTTGAATTTCTTCACTGAATAACATATTATCCCTTCTTTCACTTAGTCTATATGTTCCTTTGCATCAGAGAGGAACCGGAATGTGAGCCGCTTTCGTTCCAAAGGTTTGAAACACATTTTTGGTCTGAACCGGATATACGTCTCTCCCTGTAATGGTATTGATGATGATCGCATTACGGTGTGCACCGAGTCCAAGATCAGGTGCCCCGACTCCATGAGTATGCATTTCACCGTTCTGAACAAAAATTTCACCCGGTCCTTCTACATAGGTTTCCAATCGATAATCTTCTTTCACTTTATATCTGTCATATTCGTCCCATGCAATCCACTCTTTCATTTTTGAAAGGAATCCCGGGAATGCAGGCTTATAGCCAGTCCCAAGAATGATGACATCTGCTTTATCTACAAAACGTTCATTCTTGATCCGGTGATAGCCATGCAGTTCAAACCCTGTTTCATTTTTTTCGATTCCGACGATCTCTGTCATGGCCTGTAAGCAGATGTCCGGCTCCTCGCTTCCTACAGATCGTTCATATAAATAATCATATATATCGGCGATCGTCTCTGAACTGATGCCTTTATAAAGAAGATCTTGTTCCTTTAGGAGCTGATCCTTCTTTTCCTGCGGAAGCTGATAAAAGAAACGGGTATAATCGGGTGAAAAATACTCAAGGCCCAGTTTTGAATATTCCATCGGGAAGAATCCCTTTGAACGTGTATACCATTGCAGTGAAAACCCTTGGTTCTCCTGGTCTTTGGCTACATCGAGAAACACTTCGGCTGCACTTTGGCCGGATCCGATCACGGCAACAGATTCAGCATTTGCACAAATCTCCTTATTGGATAAATAATCGGCACTGTGAAATACGGATTTGCCCAGCATTTCCTGAAAAGCTTCAGGTACATAAGGAACAGAACCTATTCCAAGCACGAGATGTTTCGTAAATATTGTCTCAGTTTGTTGAAGGGCATCATTCCACACGGTGACTTCATATACGCTGTCCCCACTTCCCAATTGGACCGGGACGACACTTTGGACATCCATTCCGAATCGGCATGTGTCCAACTGCTCACTCACCCACTGGCAGTAATGGTTATATTCTTTTCGCGGGATATGAAATTTCTCCAGAAAATAGAAGTGATATAAGCGGTTATGAGCCTCCAGGTAGCTGAGAAAACTGTAATCACTTCTTACATCTGCCATACTGACTAAATCCGCAAAGAACGGCACTTGTAAGGTCGTTCCGTCAATCAGCATGCCCGGATGCCAATTGAAGGATTTCTTCTTTTCCAAAAATACGCTTTTCACTTCTGGTACCGAATCCAATAAGGCAGCTAACCCCAGATTAAACGGACCCAATCCGATCCCGATGACGTCATATAATTCATTTGATCTGTTCGTGAAGTCCATCATTCAGCCACCTCTTTTCAAATTCGCTTCTCTCACAAAACATGAGCATTCCGGTTTTGTCGGGGAGAGTAATCGGCTTAACGGGTTTAAAACCGCATTTCTCAAAAACATGAATCATTTTGTCATTTCGAATATCCGGCTCCGCTATGACTTTATTAGTCTTCTTTTCTTGGAACTGATACGAAACCATCGCTCGTAATAATGGCAGGGAAAGTCCTTTACCAAGATACTCCCTCTCTCCAATTAACAGATGTATTCCCTGATCGAAAGGAGCAGGAGTATACGTCTCCTCGACCACGTCACCTTTTACCCAATAGGCCTCCCAGTAACTCATCGCCACACCGTCAAGATACCCTGCGTACAGGGTTTGATGTGAATCGGACAAAGCTTTTTTCAAATGGTCTTGAAACTTTTCAAATGGAATATTTAAATTCCAGAATGGGTGGACGTGTTCCTCCATCATCCATTTGTGAATAAGCTCCCCGTCCCGGTCAAAATCAATCTTCTTAAATTGAATCGTCTTTTGGATTTCTTGATCATACACTTCGTAGTCATAAAACATGATGGATTTCCACCTCTTTGGCAAGTGGGTTTTTCACCATCGTGTAGACCGATTGAGCTTCCATCGGACCGACCAGTTCATCCATGTCATAGAATCGGGTTAATAGATTCGCTTTACACGGAAGGACCGGTTGATATAATAAACTGCTCAGTAGATTGGAATCTTCCCCCCACTGCTGTTCATGGTACTCCAGACGTTCCTTTACAAGATTCATAAGTTTTTCTTCATCAATGAGACCACTTGCTCCAAAACCATTGATCAGTCCGAATAAATGGTTAAAGAAGAAGTAATAGCGCAATCGTTCCTCTGCCACTTCATCGGCACAAATGGTGTCGCTTTCCTGATTTAATTCTGGAAGGAATTTTTTTAGTTTTTCTACTTTGGATTCGCTATAATAGTATCCCTGATTATCTCTGTAATAGAAGGTTTCAGGGTAACCGTTCCTCAGCTGGATCACCGAGTTCTGCTGATGGGCTTCCAGGGCGATCCCGTACGCGTGGAACAACCAGATCATCGGATCAAGCGTCAGGGATAAGTATCGATCGAACCAATCCAGGCTCACTTCTTCCAGACTTCTATTCTCTCTTTGTGCTATCCCTTTAATGATGGAATGTATTCTTGCTTTTCCTCCATAAGCATGGTCCTGGCATAGGGCTGCGATCAAGCTGGTTCCGCGACTGATTTTATAGAAAGGATTTTCCCTGATGACAAGCTCAAACCCGGAAACTTCTTCATTCAGGTCCAAGTTTAAATAAGCAGGATCCTGGATGACCTTAAATCGTGGGAACTCTCTGTTAAGGCTTTTTCCCACTTCCGTTTCTAGTAATCTCGAAACCTCTACTCCCCTTGCCAGTTCCTTCTTTTGGTTGATGCGAAGAGAGTTTGTGATTTTGACAGGTACGGAGAATTTATACATGTATCTCGATTCTTTGCTATAGACCGTTCTAAATGATGACGTAGCCGTGAAGCGCTTCCCTAACGGACCGATGTATTCCAGTCGTTCTTCTCCCATCAGGTCTTGAACGTACACCTTTTCCAATAATGTCTTCACTTGAAGGGGGTGTACAGGAAGCAAGACGCGCCCACCCTCTTCCATCAGCATCTGTAACCATTTCTGATCTACATCAGGATCATCCTTTAACTCTTCAAGAATGATGGAAGCTGCAGATTTGTCGTCACTTGAATCCTGTTCTACCAACGATTTTTCCGCACTAAAGTAATGTAGCTGAAATTCCCCTTTATATTCAGGAGAATACAGGTGGTCTTCCTGTTCCGTCAGGCCTTGTTTACTTTTCGGGGTTGGATGAAGCATATGTCCGAATAGAAGGGACTGCTCAGCATCGATGTAGTCGAATTCTTCATCCGTAAGTGCCTCGTTGTCCTGTACCCGACTTTCAACATAGCTTTTTATACTTCGACAGCTTAAGATCACTCTTAAGAGCAGTTCGTCCTCTGCACCACTTTGACTCTTATCAAGTAAGAACTCTTTTACCACTAGAGTTGTAAGGGTAATGTAGTCGAGTGGTTTCAATTCGCTTTTACCCACTCGGTAATAAAGTGGGAAGCCGAATAGATGACGATCCGTAAGAGACCAATATCTCACTGGTATAATCAATTCAATCTGCTGCAGAACCAAATGAGATACGATGACTTTCTCAAACTGTCCAAGTGACGGATCATTGTCGTAGCGGCTCTCTTCAGTGTAGTTCCCTGTTTCTCTTAAATAGCAATTCAGAAAGCTTTGCATTGTTGCATGTTCAGCAATCTCCTTAGAATTTCTCAATGTATGACCCCTCCATTTACTAATTCAGTCCCGATTTCTTCAATCTCGTGTAGAAGGGAATGAATATCTTCCGGCTTTGTTCTTGGATTTAATAACGTCAATTTCAAGAAGGTTTGACCCTTTATCACTGTTTTCGCAATAACCCCTTTCCCCTTATATAGCAGGGTTTGCTGGATCGTCCGGTTCAAATGATTGAGATCGAGATCCTTTCCTTCCATCCTTTTCGGCTGATAGCGAAAGATGACTGTATTGATTTCCGGCTCAGGGTTTTGTATCACAATGTCCTCTAACACTTCCATATAAGAAGCTGTGTATCTGGCGAGCTTCATCGTTTCATCGATCATATCCCCAAAAAGGTCGGTCCCTACTGCCTTTAAGGACAGATACAGTTTCAACGCGTCGAATCTTCTCGTCGTTTGAACCGACTTATTCACCAGGTTCAAGATGCCCTCTTCATCGTCTTTGACGGGATTCAAGTAATCAGCATGATAGGATAGATAACGGAAATGGGCCTCATCCTTAACGAGGAAAGCTCCGCAACTGATCGGCTGGTAAAATAATTTGTGGAAATCCACCGTAATGGAGTCGGCGTTCCCCAACCCTTTCAGTTTGTCTGCATGAGAATGACTCAGCATCAGACCGCCGCCGTAAGCGGCATCGATATGGAACCATAACCCCTGCCCACGGGCTATTTCTGCCAATTCCCCCATTGGGTCGATACTTCCAAAATCGGTGGTCCCACATGTAGCAACAAGGGCAAAGGGCAATAAGTTCTCCTGATCAAGCTTCTGGAGTGTTTCATTCAATTCCCGGACGCTCATCCGATGATTTTCATCGGTCATAACCGTCACAACCGCTTGTTCTCCCAACCCTAATTGGGAAGCGGCTTTCTTCACAGTGAAATGGGCCTCTTCTGAACAAAGAATCCTTAATCGGTTAAAGCCTTCGGGTAACCCATCCCGTTGTACGTTATGGTTCCATTTCGAATGACAGAAGGCATCGCGTGCCAACAGGAGTCCCATATAATTGGACTGGGTTCCACCACTTGTAAAGACTCCGCCGGATGATGCCGGAAGCTTAATTTTTTCAGTTAACCACTTCACCATTTCCGCTTCCACATAGGTGGCAGCTGTACTCTGATCCCAGGAATCCATTGATTGATTGAGCGTTGCGATGATCAATTCCGCCGCCACTCCAGGAAGAAGGGGTGGACAATGTAAATGTGCCATACTCTTCTGGTGGGAAATATGAAGACTGTTTTTTAAAATCGGTTCATCGATTTCATCCAGGACTTCTGCAAAGGATTTCCCTTCAGGAGTAATCGCCATGATCGGTTGGATTTCTTCTTTTATTGCACCGGGCATTTTTCCGATAAAAGGTTTCCCGGTACCTTCATATAGGTCTTGCAGTTTCCTGCTAACCCCATCTATCAGTTCATTAAATGCACGGATTCCTTCTCCCCCTTGATGTAGAAAGAAGGAGTCCTGGCTGGTTTCTCTCTCGATTGTTTTCATTTTCATGATTTCACCCCGCAAGAGAGGCGATTAAAGCTTCTCTGAATATCGATATCACTTCATCGACTTGCTCTTCTGTGATGATCAATGGCGGAAGGAAACGGACAACTGCCCCATGTCTTCCCCCTACCTCAAGGATCAATCCCCGTTTGAAGCATTCACGCTGGATTCCGCTTGCGACGGCAGGATTAGCCGGCTGACTTCCGCTCGCTGAATGAGGTTTAGCGGGATCAATTATTTCCACACCTACCATCAGTCCTCTGCCTCTTACATCCCCTATCTCAGGAAATTCTTGTTGAAGCTCTTTTAAGGAATGAAGGAGTCTCTGTCCCATTTCCCCGGCATGGGCAACCAAGTGATTCTCCTTAATGAACTTCAATGTTGCTGTTCCTGCTGCCATGGCCATTTGATTTCCTCTGAATGTGCCGATATGGGCCCCCGGTTCCCAGGCATCCAGGTCGCGGTCGTATATCACAACGGATAGTGGCAGACTCCCGCCGATTGCTTTTGAAAGAACAAACACATCCGGTACGATTCCTGCATGCTCAAATGAAAATAGTTCTCCAGTGCGTCCGATTCCCGTCTGCACTTCATCGATGATGAGTGGAATTCCCCGCTCTTCAGTGATTCTTCTCATTTCCCGGATCCATTCGATCGGTGCCGGTATGGAACCACCTTCACCTTGGACCGTTTCAAAAATCATGGCAGCCGGAGGTAATATTCCGCTCTCTGGATCATCCAGGAGATTCTCGATGTATTGACTGCTGATACGATGACTCTCTTCTCCTCCAATCCCAAATGGGCAGCGGTATGTATATGGATAAGGTAAGAAGTGAGTATCAGGCATCAGTCCTTGTACGTTCTTTTTTGGACCCAGATTTCCGCTGATCGACATCGTTCCGTGAGTGGCACCGTGGTATCCTCCTTGAAACGTAAGAATACTTTGTCTCCCGGTTGCCGTCTTCACTAATTTCAACGCAGCCTCAATCGCATCACCGCCTGTCGGTCCACAAAATTGGATCTTTGCACGATGACGAAATCCTTCCGGCAAGGAAGAGAATAATTCATTCACAAACTCCTCTTTCACAGGAGTCGTAATATCTAACGTATGTAATGGTCGTTTATCACGGATCACTTGCTCCATGGCCTCAATGACCGTTGGATGATTGTGCCCCAGCGCTAATGTTCCCGCTCCCGCTAAGCAATCCAAGTATTTATTCCCTTCCATGTCCGTGACATAGATTCCCTCTGCTTCACTGATTGCCAGTGGGATTCTTCTCGGATAGGATCTCGCATTTGACTCGCGTCTCTCTTGTTGGTCCAGTAATTCTCTATTTGAAATGGCACTTTGTACATTCATAATCAACTCTTCCTTTCGTGATAGATTGGCTTTTGCTTCCAACGTCATCTTAATTGATAATGATTATCAATGTCAATAGTAGTTGATAACTATTCTCAATTATTTTCATCTACTTCTAGTCATTTCGTACGGGAAAGGTACTAATCTATCGATTGTCATCGAGTTGCTGTCATACATAGGTTTAAAGTAAAATAGTTAACAGATTTATGCGTTTACAATTTTACGTAAAGTGATATACAGGTCTTTTATCCCGACCCCATAACAGGGATAAAAGTAGTGTTAATTTAATTTAAATGAGAATGCTTGATGTCATAAAAAAAAACCGGAGAAGTAATCTCCAGTCTATTTGTTCCAATCAGCTCTTCATGTTTCATTTTCTTTCTAAAGGGAGCGTCATGCACCTTATCCCGCCTCCACCTTTCTCAAGTTCATTCACTTCGACTTCTATCAATTTCTTCCTTCGTAATTTCGTATGCCCTTTCAATATCTTCTTATTGGCTTTGGTACTGATTAACAGGGTCTCCGGATCCAAGTTCAGAAAATTGATATCTGCAACCGTGTGTTTTACATCATCCGTCCAGAGAACGTCGAAGCCTTGACGTCGGATGAATTCCTCCATCATCACGTACCTGCCACCATTCTCTGTGATGATTTGTACTGGAAAGAGCCTCATATAGCTCTTGGCTATGAGAAGGTCCGATCCGGCTACATTGCAGTTCATATCCAAATGCATGGTTTCCCCGGTTCGCGGCAAGTCGATGATTCCGATCTCCGAGAAGCCTGCCCGAAAAATCTCCTGTTGGATCTCTGCGATACTTTCAATACTTGTCCGCATGCCTGTATTAATAAAGACAGCATCTTTATTCAGAACGAATACATCCCCATTTTCCAATGCCTTTAATCGGTTATTCTCCTTGATCGAAAACGTTTTTTCGTCAAACCATGTTTGAAACAGCTCATGACTATGTACGTATTCAGGCGCCCTCATTGTAATCCCCGCATCACCCGGAATGACAGTATTTCCATATACACATGCCAGGTCCCTTACAAATACCCTATTGACAAGCTGATGATTAAGTTCAGCCTTATCTCCCTTTAAGTACAGGGAATAATCAATAACTGTTATTCCTGCGTCTTCCATTGCCTTCTTCATACCTTCATGGTTTTTTTTCGCAATATCCTGGTTTACAGGCTTTTCCCACCCAACGTAATCCGCCGTTCTTTGGTCAGGAATGTCCAATGAAGAAGGCGTGCACACCATCACCGTCTTTAACTCTCCATGTTCACTCCAGCAATTCGGATGAATCTTTATCATGAGCCAGCCTCCTTAGTATCAGTATCATTTACTTTCTCCTTTCGCAGGGGAAATCATTCTGTTCCCTTCACATAATTCATGAGCCTCAACGTCAAACTATGAAGCGTAAAGGTCAGGTGAAAACAGATGAGTAAATGTACGAATCAAACAAATCTTACATGGTGGCAGCTTTCTTTAATCGGGGTGGGCTGTATCATTGGAACAGGTTACTTTCTGGGATCAGCCATACCTATTCAAAGGGCGGGGTCCTCTGTTTTGATTGCTTATTTAGTGGCCGGAATTGGAACATGGTTGGTGTTTCAAGCCCTTGCAAAATTAACGGCCCATCATCCGGAAAAGGGGTCCTTCCGTACTTATGCAAAGCAGGCTTACGGATCATGGGCAGGGTTCAGTAACGGATGGGTCTATTGGTCGGCAGAAATGCTTATTATGGGGAGTCAACTAACCGCTCTTGCTCTATTTGCTCAATTCTGGTTTCCTGCCATTCCTCTGTGGATGTTCACTGCCGGATTTGCAAGCCTTGGATTATTGATCATTTTGATGGGCGTGCAGAAAGTGGAACAGATGGAGAATCTATTTGGAATCATGAAAGTAGCCGCCATCGTGATGTTCGTCATCATCGCTGCCGCCGCCGTGTTCGGGTGGTTAGGGACCGATGCTAAAACCCAAACGCTTCAATCTCCAATAAAAGAGATTCTGCCGGATGATGGAAAGGCCTTATGGCTCGCACTTCTTTTTGCCTTTTATGGATTCGGGGGAATTGAAGTGATGGGACTGATGGCTCAGGAGCTTAAAGACCCGAAGGATGCTCCAAAGTCAGGGAATATCATGCTCCTTATCCTGACCATCCTTTACCTTTTATCCTTTTATCTCGTATTAAAGCTCGTACCGTCAGGAAGAATTAATCCCAATGAAAGTCCATTTCTAACGGCGCTTAAACAATATGACCTTCCCTGGGTCCCACATGTATTCAACGCCATTCTGATTATTGCGGGGTTCTCCACCATGGTCGCTTCCTTATATGCAGTCACGACGATGCTGGTGTCATTGGCTGAAGAAGGGGATGCTCCTAAGGTTTTCGCCAGAAAGGGGAAATGGAAGGTCCCCCTCCCTGCTTTCGGACTCATCACGCTTGTTGTCGCAGCTTCGATAATGATCGCCATGCTACTGCCGGACAAATTATTCGAGTATATCACTACAGCGGCGGGACTCATGCTTCTCTACACGTGGATGTTTATTCTTGCTTCCTTTCACAAGCTGATGAGCAAAGGTTGGTGGGACCGTTCCCAAACAATCTTTGCACTCATCCTCATTTTATTGGCGATCAGCGGCACGCTTCTTGATCATGTAAGTCGCATTGGATTTTTTGTAAGCATCGGCTTCATTGTGCTGATTGCGATTGCGACATTTGTAAAAGAAAAAAGAGTTAAGCCTGAACGCTTTAACTCTTGATTTTCTTATGCATATTTAAAAATGGGCACTTCGATAGAGATGAATCATCATCACTCAGATAATACTGTTTCCATTCATAGTTGTCTTCCTGACCATACCATTTAAGGCTGGGATGGGGTTCTGCCTCATCATACTCAATGAGCCGCTTCCGAATCACTTTCTTTAATTTCTGGCCAAATGCAGTTGAAGAGTTGATTTCATCGAACACCCACCGGGGCTGGAAGGCTACAAGAAAATAAGGAAAATGACGGCTTTTCCGCACGGTATGGGCAGGTGTTGCACAGAAGGCAAAGTATGGCTCCCCGTCAAAACAAAATTCCCATGTATGATGATGGGGATCCTTCGCTATATCTTCCGGCCATGGTGATTTATCAAATTCATGAATCCGATTCAATAGCCCCCAGAAAATATCCTGATAAGAATCAATCGATTGATTCTCAGGCACTATCTCCTCTGAATTAAAAAAGACAACAAGAGATGCATACTTCCCTGTATCCCTTGAGATTTCACCATAATGTTTGAGTAAGCAGGCAAGTTTTTCAGAAGCTGCTGGTTTTCTTGGATCTTCTGCAAATCCGAAGCGTAATGTATCTGTCTGAAAGCCTTGTTTTCCAGGTACGCATGGGTAAGGTTTTTCTTCGTCGCACATTGCGGCCGAGAAATGCCCATAGGCTGCTCTTTGCCATGGAGCGAGTTCCTCCCCTAGTTGATCAATCAAACTTTTAGACCATAGCATATAGCCGATCCCTCCTAAATAGTACACATTTATCCTATTAGGAAGGAACTTAGTGGGTGTCTGTCTAACCGAATAATAAACGGCAGGCCTGGACACCGAAGTAGATCCCAAACCCCATCAAGATGAGGCCGGAAATAATGGATATGACACGCAAAACAACAGGACTGACCAGTTTCCTTGCCCCTGTCGCCACACCGGCCATCGTAAGATCCCAAAGGGTGATACCAAGAAAGATCCCCATGCTATACAGGAAGAGCTGACCTGCTTCATAGGAACCGGAAGCCTGAGCTAACATGGAACCATAGATACCAAGCCAAAATAGAATGCTTAATGGATTGGAAATGGCCATAAAAAATCCTGTGCGAAAAGCTTTTCCTTTTGTTTCATGAGGATTTTGATGGGAGGTTTTTGTAATGGATCCCGATTTCAGGATGCCTTCAATCCCTGTATAGGTCAATACAAAGAAGCCGAATACCCACAAGGACAATTTAATGACCGGTGTATCAATAAATTGAGAGACTCCGAAGTATATAAGAAGCATAAAAATGCCGTCCGCTACCATTCCCCCTACCCCCACAAGCCAGGCATGAAAAAAGCCAAAGCGGATCCCCTTGTCCAGTTGAGCGGCATTTATTGGTCCCATAGGGGCAGAAAGCGATAATCCCAAAATGATATAGCTTATGAATATACTCATCTACGACCACCTTCAAATTGACTTCTTCCTATTGTATTCGGACAGGCTGGCAAGTATTAAACCGAAATACATAATTGTGTGTAATAAGGATATTCTAATCATCGATGCTATTTTCAAGGAGGAAAAAAGATGCAAAACCAAGGACAACAATCGAATATGACACCACCAGGAACTCAGATGCCACCGAATATGATGAACACTCAGAGTAAAAACCATGGGGGCCATGAGCTCTTTGATGCCCATGAGATCATAGCAGGCATCATCAGCATGCTTGATCAGTATCAAATGTATGATCAGCACATTCAGGATCCTGAACTAAAGGATATACTAAAACGCCAGTCAACATTCGTCACGACTATGTATAATACGATTGTGGGCAGCTTTTCGACAGGGCATGACCCCATCGTTCCAACCCAACAATACAAAATGACTCAAACCAATACTACCACATACGGCATCAAACCAGGAGCACCTAAAAAACCGAATCAATCGGTCAACGATCTTTCCGATAAAGGCTTGTCTGCTTATATGCTGGGACAAACCAAGTCATTGGCCATGCTTCTTGCCATGACAGCCCTTGAGATGACAAACCCTGTATTACGGCGTGTCGTAGCTGACAGCGTCCCGAATTTCATTGAAATGAGCTATGAGATCTACCTCTATCAAAATAAACACGGATACTATCAGGTCCCTCAATTAAACGACCAGGATATGACCCTTATGCTTCAAAGCTATACAACCGTTCCACAACAAAACATGCCTCAATAACGTTGGATGGATGCCTGTCGTCTCTTTTATTTTAAGAGGCGCAGGCTATTTTATTTATTCATCTTCTTGAACGACTTTCTCTCACGCACATAGGATAGAGGGAGAGTGAAATTGGGAGGTGTTTGAGCTGATTCACACAGTCAGGGTGGGGGAAACACTCAGTCAAATTTCAAGGGATTACAGGACTCCGTTTCCTGCTATACTTAATGCCAATCCCGGTATTGATCCGGATGTGATTTATCCAGGTCAAACGATTACGATACCAGGGATTCCGGATACAACCAATAACCCTTACCGCATTCAGGTTTCTGTTAATAACCGGTGGCTGCGTTTATTCAAGGATGGGGTTCAAATCAAGCAGTATCCCATTGCAGTGGGGAGAGTGCTCTTTGAAACTCCCATTGGGGAATTTATCATCATTAACAAAGCACCAAATCCCGGCGGACCTTTTGGTACGATGTGGATGAGTTTATCGAAAGAAAGTTATGGGATTCATGGAACAAATGACCCAAGCTCGATTGGAAATGCCGTGTCCAGGGGTTGTATACGAATGTATAACAAAGACGTCGAAGAGTTAGCGGGAATCGTTCCAATCGGTACGCCTGTTTTGATCAGTCCATAAGTGAAAAAAGTGTATAGGCGCCTATACACTTTTTCCTTTTACAAAATAGCTCTCCTTGATTCCACATAATCTAAACCGAAGTGCATGTGAAGGACTCTGGCTGCTTTTTCTACATCGCATCTATCAACCAGTGCACTTAATCCTACCGGGGATTCCCAAATGGATGCCTTTCCGATATGGTAGTCATGAAAAACGTTGGTAACCTTTTCCCTCACTTCATGTGATGAGTTGATCCGACCGATCACGGATACCTTAGACAGGTCCTCCCTTTCCTCTATAAGAGAGTATGCCTGGTTATATTGTCCAACGATTCTTTTCACTTCATGAAAATCCTGGTCTTTAACGATGAGAACAAGGTTTTCCTCGTATTTAATGATTTCTGTCTCGATATGATGGGAATCGAGATCATAAAGAATCAGTGACTCCCCACCATTACAGTCTATTATTGTCAGAACAGAGATATCACTCTGATAGGCCACTCCCACAATAGGGGCATTTCTCTTTGACCTTCCACTAATGACGGTCCCACTCCCCTCATTCAAACTGGAACAAACCACAAGCGGCACATGATGTTCCCTTGCATGTTTAATCGCTCTCGGATGTAGGACTCCAGCTCCCATGGTGGCTAAACGCAGCATCTCATCATAGGAAAGGGTGTCAATTTTCGCTGCCCGGGGAACGCTTCGCGGATCCGACGTATACACCCCATCTACATCCGTATAAATATCACACCTATCCGCTTTTAAAGCGGCAGCAAGAGCAGCTGCCGTCGTATCGGAACCGCCCCTCCCTAATGTAGTCACCTCTCCTTTATCCGTAATTCCTTGAAAACCGGCTACCACGACGATTCGTCCTTTGGATAACTCCGATTTTATCCGATCGGTATTGATCGAGGTAATCTTGGCATTCCCAAATACTCCATCGGTTTGAATTCCCGCCTGTCTGCCTGTCAGGGATACGGCTTCCAGCCCCTTATGCTGCAGGGCCATGGTCAAAAGGGAGATCGTCACCTGCTCCCCGGTACTTAAGAGCATATCCATTTCTCTCTTACTTGGCTTTTCGGAGAGCTCCCCTGCCAATCTTACAAGTGTATCAGTCGTTTTGTTCATAGCTGATACTACTACGACAACATCATGGCCTTTTTCTCTTTCCTTCATGACATGAAAGACCATACGTTTGATCCGATCTGTAGAACCAACAGAGGTTCCACCAAACTTTTGAACGATCATACTCAATGATACCCCTACTTTCCATCAGATCTTATTTATTAAAGATTCCTTCTAAGAAACTGCAGCTCCAGTTTTCACTTCATTTTCCAACGGAATTTCTTTTAAAATAGGAACGGCTTGAATATGTTCATGTGTCCGAAGGAGCGATTCCAGTGTCTCTTTCGTGCCTTCAACAAATACGTACAAGTTATCGCCCAAATGAATACGATCCTTTAATATGAACGAAGGGAGCCAGTTTTGATACTCATCATTTTCACGGATTCTCAAGACCCAGTTGTGGCTGCTCTCATCATGAACCTCTCCCGTATTCACGGTACTTTCCGCAGAGTCGGTATACTTTCTCTCTATCAACGACAGAAAATCCTCTACCATGGCGCTGCCTGTAGGTAATTTTCCAGCGCCTGGACCAAGCAGGGTGATCCTTCCTACAAGACTACCCTTAAGGGAAATGGCATTTTCCACATCCTCCACACCGTAAAAAGGATGGGTATCATGTACAAGGATCGGCTCTACTTCACCTTGGATTTGGTCCACTGAATCCCGTCTAAGAGAACCTACGTGCTTAAACCGCAATCGAAAGGATTCCGCTGCCTGGAGCCATTCTGCAGTCAGGTGGGATATCCCCTTTCGCCGGATATTTTTCCAATCGGGCTGTCTGCCAAAGGCCGTTTGACTTAAAATAAGCAATTTATAGAACGCATCATGGCCTTCGATGTCATTTGTCGGATCGGCTTCAGCGTATCCCTTCTCCTGAGAAATCTTTAAGGCTGTATCAAAGGCAAGACCTCTTTTTCTCATTTGAGATAAGATGAAGTTTGACGTCCCATTCAGAATCCCTTGAATTTGTCTGATCTCATTCACCTTCAGAAGCTGCCTGATACTGCCGATCACAGGGACCCCTCCGGCTGTCGTCGCTTCAAATCCGACCGATACTCCCTTCCTTTTCGCCTTCTCCAATAGCTCAGGACCATATTTGGCAAACATTGCTTTATTGGCCGTGACAATATGAATCCCCTTCTCAATGGCTTGTGTTAAATACGTATAGCTCGGCTCTTCCCCCACGATCGCTTCAAAGATAACGTGTAGATCCGGTATATCCAGGATTTCTTGGAAATCCGTTGTGACGTTGATGGATGATTCAATATTTCGCTCCTTTGTGGGATCTTTAATAAGGATTGCCTTTACATTCACCTCTTTACCCAGTACTTCCTTCAATCTGTCCTGATGAGTATCGATTGCTTCACAGACCCCTTGCCCTACCGTTCCAAACCCCAGAAGTGCCACATTAATCGCTGACATCATTCAGCCTCCTTTTATCGACTATTCACTTTATACGTAAGAATGATTCGTTCCAGTTGAAGATCCACTTGAGGGATATGAGCGGAAAAGAAAAAGGTATACAGAAAAGCCCTCTTCTTTTAAGAAGAGGGCTAAATGAGCATGCTCCTCCCCTTATCTTCCAGATTCGTTTGGAATCTGTAGGAATTGGCACCTTTGCAGTCTGATCCTGCAGGTTGCCGGGCTTCATCGGGCCTATCCCTCCGCCGCTCTTGATAAGAGATATAATGTTTCGTTTTGGTATTACTTGCTATTTGAGTATGAATTGGATTATAAAGGGGATTTATTCCCTCGTCAATACTATTTTTAGTATTTTTAAAAAATTCTTTCAAATGTCACAGACGATTATATTTCCTATCGGTTTACTTGAAATTCAGCATCGTCTAACAACCTATAAATCTATTTTGCAAAGAGACGTTTTAACATGTTCTGGCAGGGAAAACTAATCCATATCCCTTTATTTGAAAGGAAACAGATCAATTATGTTGAAAAATATGCTTCCATTATCCATCAGAAAATATGTGGTTATGTCCAAACGGCAGAGAATGCGTGAGATTCGGCTGACCATATGGTATATGCCGTTCTTTTATATTTGTTTTTCCATACTGCTTGTAGCACTCACCCTCTATTTAGATCTGTATGCCGACATCTCGCAGTATACATCCGATTTCTTAAGTATGGATGCATCTGTTACACGCATGCTTGTCAGTACACTCATCGGGGCTATCCTAACGCTCAGTGCTTTCACCTTGAATTCACTGCTCGTTGTACTCACGATGTTCAGTGGTCAATTTTCCCCCAGGATGCTCCTGGACTTCATTTCGGACAAACAAACACAGCATGCCCTCGGAATTTTTAATGGCAGTTTTGTATATGTCTTGCTCCTCTTTCTTTTTATCGGAGATTCAAAGGAAGAACTGTTCGTAGCTGCCCCGATCATGACGATCGGACTTGCATTCCTTACTGCTGTCACATTTATCTTCTTCATTAACCATGCTTCCACATGGATGCAGGTGCACAATATTACGTACAATATGAAGCAGGTTTCTGAAGTGATGATCAATCAGACGTTAAAAAATGATTTAGAAACCCATCGAACAACAGAAAATGGCGACCTTATGGAACAAGAGAAGGAGAACATCATCCACTTACAGGCAAGGGAATCAGGGTATATTCAGTTAATCGATTTCCATGGAATAATCGAACGGGCTATGCAGGATAACCTCATCATTCAGCTTCATTACAAAGTAGGAGATTATATATTGGCCGGCAATAAAATCATGAGTATTTGGGGACCTGAGACCAACGATATTTCGGATGGTTTCTATCTCACTTTCATTGAAATGGGACATAAAGAAACCGAAATCCAGGACCTGCAAATGGGGATTCACAAGCTGGCTGAAGTTGCAATCAAAGCACTCGGGAATGATGATCCAAAAACGGCCTCTAATACGATTGATCAAATGGCTGACCTTATGCTGACGGTGGAGGATCACTTATCCTTCACTCCTTATTTGATCGACCGGGAAGGAAGAGTCCGGGTCATTCTCCAGTCCGAAGCGTTTGACTATTACCTGTATCGCGGGTTTGGCTATATTCGACATTATGCTAAAGACAATCATTTAATCATTACTGACATTGTGCGGGCACTGGCGCTCATTGCAGAATCCATCCAGCCATCCAAACACAAGGACATCTGGGAATTTGCCTGTAATACCATTGATCATATTGAAAGGGAGGTCATTTATGAATTAGATAAAACGTTTCTTCTTCAAGAAGTTCATAAGCTGGCACGCTTAACTGAAAACCTTGGGGAATATAAGAAAATCGAAAGTAAATTCTACCCTACTGCCAATGAAAATACGTAAAAAGCTTCATCTCTTTGAAGCTTTTTACTTTGAATTAAATCCATGTCTCGACAATGCTCGGATCTTCCTCTTTTGCTTTCGGAACGATCGAGAAACGTTCGGGAATTTCACTTCTGATTGCTTCTAATGTAGGTCTCATCAAAATAAAATGAGTCGGTTGATTCACGTCGAATAGTCTTGCTACAAACATGCCTTGATAATCTTGCGGGCTGGAATAAATACAGATGATGGGCATCTTATAATCACTTAATGTCACCTCATCAAATGAAGAAATTAAACGATCCGGGTTTTCCATCAAACCACTCCTTTACTGTAATTTCTGATCATATAACCGTCAGCTTAAAACGCATTCTTTTCCTTTTGCCTCTATCCCATCCATTTGATTATGAATGTAGAGTTTTTGAATGTAATAGTTACACTGAGCGTATTTCCCTTCTTCCTTCAATAGGGGGATGATGACATTCTCTATATATTGATAATATGCTTGCTCTCCCTCATGGACCCTAATCTCAAGCATCGTAAAGAAAGTTTCCATGCAGGGATTTTTCATATCTCTCACAGATGCCTGTCCCTCTTCTACTAAACTTGCATATTTTTCATTATTTGCGGAACCGTCTACATTCATGGAACTATCAATATAACCAAAAAGGCTGTTTGCATACATTTCTTTATCGGACTCATGCTTCAATAATCCATATGCCATTTGAAATGCATCTCTTGCCTTTCTATCATCAAAGACATCTCGATAAAGATTCCCTAAATTCAGTTGAAGAACGGCTTTTCTCCTATGATCATGGAGATTATCACAATGTTGGATCAACTCATCATATTTCTCTACCAACGAGTCCAGACTCGATTCTTCGCTTCTGTCTTCCGCTACCAACTGAATCGTAGCAGCGTCTACACATCTTGTAAAATTAAACGTTTCCTTGAAATAGTTCAGAGCCAGCTGACTATAACGCAGGGACTTGTCATACTGCCCAAGATCATGGTAGCCAACTGACATATAATAGTAGGCTTCAGGGTTTGAATAAATATCTCGATCTATTTTCTCCAAATACTTCAGGGCTGTTTGTGGATTTCCTTTTGCAAGCTCATACATGCCTTTTATATGATAGTATAACTGAAAATCGTATTCGAACATATGGAAGGACAGACGCTTATTAGAAAACTGACTTAAATAGAATGCAGCTTCTTTTACCTCCCCTTTCATGATAAAGTACCTTGCTTTCAGTAGCTTAAAGGTGCCATTCAGGGTTTCAATTTTGGTTAAGGGATTTTGTTCGATGGTCTCCTTCAATAATTCAATTTTTCCGTTTACCTGCTTGATCATGACATCATGCCACAATTCCAAATCTAATTGTAATTTTTTATACGCCTTTAACTCTTTCTCAACGTTAATATTTAACCTTTGATTGAACAATTTAATTTTATCTTCCGTAATCTGTAAGTGTCCGCTTTCAATCTTACTGATATGTCCAGGGGTACAGATCCCATCTCCCACCTGCTTTTGGGTCATCCCCTTAAAGATCCTATAATACTTAATAAATGTCCCAATATGCATGATTTAACCTCCAGGGTGATGTAGTATAAGTTGGTTCATTTCATCCAAACAACGGTTCCAACGCTTTTGATTTTTTATTTTAATATAGGTTCTATTTCTATTATACTAGTAAGTGATCATGAAAAAATTGGGGTTTTCAGTGGATGTCCATCCGTCTACACCAGAACTATTTACCTGGTTCTTTTTTCTCAATACCCTGATAATTTCACTCCACAAAATACATTTCAATGAAATTTACACACTAGTTCTTGCATATTTGAAAATTTTTCAATTATTTAGCAATATAACGAAAACGGATGTAATTCTTAATACCTAATCTATTTTCCCGATTTCTCTCACATTTTTTATACTATTTTCCAAAAACGATTGTGGCTTTTAAATTTAGTAAAAAAAGATAACCGGCGCTCCTGACTGATTCAAGGTGTGCCGGTTATCTTTCTTTACATTTGATCTGAAGGTTGGATAGGGGGATCCAATTGGATTTCCTGGTTTGGATAAATCTTTGAAATAACGGAAGACCCCATTAATCTCTTAATTTCATTTGCCGGTAATTCTATTGACACCCCATTAAAGGCTGTCTTATACCTGTGTTTGATTCGATATTTTACTTTATTATCATCCAGGAAGGCATGTAGTTCTTGTTCGAAAGCCTGATGACTTTGTTCAACGTGTTCCTTGGCTTTCTCCAAGGTCATATCCACGCCTTGAGCTTCTGCTTCTAAAACGGCGATTTGTGCAGGTTTTGTCTTAAACTCAATAATAACGGAAACAACCCTCTCACTTGAAAGGTTAATCGATGGATCAACTTTGACTGACGAATTCATAGTTTCTTTCACCGCCTCTTCCCCGTTTTGATAGGCATTTTCCCCTACGTTCTCCTGACATCCTCCCATGTACATCATAAAGACCAGGAAAAGGACACTCCAGTAGCACTTCTTCATTAACTTTTGATCTCCTTTATTTAAGGGTTAAAAAAAAGACAATCTATCAGGATTGTCTCCTATCGATTGCCTTTTCAAACGTTATTCACGAAGTTATTCTATTTTAGGATACGTTAGTTTTTTGCTCCATCATCCATTTGCTTGGCTGTTACATTCAAATTCGATGTATAAGTAACTCCTTGATACTCATTACCAGCTTTTTCGTCGAGTTTGATTGCGAAAGAAAGATCAATATATTGGTCATCATTTAATTGCCAGAATTCATGCTTCTCGCCTTCTTTAGAACCATCCCCAAGTACCATCTTGGCTTTCCCGCTCATGCCTTTTGCAGCAGGCTGAACTTCTTCCTCTACAAATCCGACAACCATTTCAACTCCAGGAGCGATCGCTTTGGACATAGATTTCACTTCATTGGTTGTCCCATTGAATAACTCATCTAAGTAGATTCTTGATTCTTCCAGGATGTCGTCTGTCATTTCTTGTCCTTCAGAGAACTTATAAGCGATATACCCTACTTTATAGGCATCTAAAGGTACATCTGTACTTAGAGACTGGTTATAGGTAGCTTTAAGATATGCATCCATATCACCTGTGTTTTCAACCTTTAACCATTCACCGTACTTTAATTGGGAAGGGGCAAAACCAGTAGCTTCGATGATCTTTGTTTCCATGTCTTGTGAGTTGTTGATTTCTAATGTACCGTTCGTGATCTCTCCTGTGGCATTTGTCTCGGATGTGAACCAAGAATATGTACCAAAGCTTCCAGATACTACGATTGCTCCTACTAATGCGCTTCCTAAAAATGCATTCTTCAACTTAAACATGTCAATCCCCCATTATTTATTATGATTTGGTAAACTCCTCTTCCTTCTTCTTCGGCTTGATTCTTTCATAAACCGTTAAACACACATACCCTGTTAATGGAACAATGATGAATAGCAAGAAACCCATCGGGCCTTTCGTATATTGAGAAAGAAAACCCATATTTGGAATATGAAAGAGCTCCTTCCCTACGATTTCATTTGCCGTTGTAACATCTTCATCCACCGTATTATTGTTATCACCTTGAGTATAGAAGTGCTTTACTCCGTCTTCACCAACAATGGAGGTGATCCTGTGAGTAATCAGGTTTTTCTCCTGGTTGTAATAGGAGATGATATCTCCCTCTTTAAGATCATCTGCATCCGTCTCCCCGGTAATGATCACGTCTCCAGCCTCAAAGGTAGGAGCCATACTATTCGACAATACGGTCAGCGGCTTGTATCCAAAAAGGGATAGCGGTTTACTGCTGTTAAGGCTTATGAAGATGGAACCGATGATCATCATGATGAGTAAAAAGATTACGATTGTTATGGATTTTTTTACCATTTTCACTACCTGCTCCATATCTCACCCTCTATTCTAGTTGTGTTGTGTGTAATTTCTGATGGAAGTAAAAAAAGTTCTATTCTAATCAGAATTTCGTTAAGATTCTGATTTCTATTTATATTATTACACAGCTCGGTGACTTGGTGTATTGGGGTTTACAGGGGGAGGAACTTCCAGAGGAATAGGTATTATTACCTAACATTCTCTGGTGTTAAAATCGAAGAAGTCTATATTCTCCTAAGAAAAATCCTTGAATGTGACAGAATAACCAGTCTTATATCACTATCTCCTTCCCCCAAATTTGTCGGTTAGAGGCACCTATTGTAAATTTTCTGTGGGTTAAGTCTACAGGTTAGAATTATAATGGTGGTGGCCATGATGATAACGTCCACTCTATCTGTTTTTTTAAGGGATTAGTAGAGGTTTTGCTTCTGAAAAGAAAAAACCAAGGTACTTTTTTCCTGTATCCTTGGTCTGGAAAGAATTCTATTCTACCTTTACTCAGTTTCAAATTTCATTATCGACTTTGAAGGTTTTATAATCGAGTTGGGACTATATATTATCGCCTTTTGAATTATATTATCGTCTTCGCCACTTTTATTATCGACTCTCCCCTTCTAATTTTTAGGATTATTTACGAAATACACGCCTTCCTATTCGCTTAATTTGGAGACGACTCCAAAGTATACAATTTCCTCTAACATTTTTGAACCAACCTACCCGCATACTGGAGAGCTTTCTCTTGATTTCCCTCGTCTAAATAATGCTGATACATGGTCTTTTCATATGTTTGTAATTGTTGATGTTTTCCTTTTTCCTCTAACATAGGAATGATCTTTTCTTCAATAAATTGATAGTACTGCTTTTTTTTATTCTCAAATAACAAACGCAGCATTTTGAAGAATTGGTAGCTGCTTTGATCGTGGATGTCCTTTGCAATTTGGCTGCCTATTTCAATTAATTGCTTGAGTTGCTGTTTGTCTTGATCTCCTTTAATGTGTAAACAGCAAAAAACGTACCCAATCAGATTATTAAGATAGGTAGGAGAGTTTTTATTTTTTCCCAGTAAAGATAATGTCTCCTCATAGTACTTTTTCGCATTCTCATTGTCCCCTGCATAGGAGTGTTCATAAGCCAAATTGCTTAATAAAGCCGCCTTTTTAGAGGTTTCATTGAGAATATCACATTGTGCTATTAATCGATTATATCGATCAACGAGATCTTCAAAATTCCAAAGTTCGTTTCTTCCTTCGTTTATCAACTTGATCGTTTCAGCATCAATGACTTTTTTAAAATTATTCGTTTTCCTGAAGTAATCCAGGGCTAGTTCACTATAGTAATAAGCCTTTACTTTAAAATGAAGGTTATGATAGGCAATGGCGATTTGATAGAAAAACTCATGATTTAAATATTCTTTTTCATTGATTTCAAGCAGGTACTCCAGTGCTTTCTTGAAGTCCCCTTTCAGTACTTCTGTGATTCCCAAAAGGTGATGAAGCAAGTGAATTTCATATGCGTTTAATTCTTTACGGTGTTTTTTCATTTTATCCAGAAGGATTTCTGCTTGGGTTATGTTTCCTTGCAAAAGGTAGTATCTTGATTGCAATAAGAAATACTTATTTTTCACAGATTGAATAAGGAATAATGAATTCTCTTCTACCTCATTCTTTAATCTCTCAATTTCACTTTGTTGCTGTAACACCATACTATCAAGCCACTGATCAAGTAAGCGCTCATATTTCTGAAGCGATTGCATTTCTTTTTCAAGGTCAATCCCCAGTTTCTTACTTAGCAAATGAGTGATTTCAGGGGAATATTGTGTGTTTCCACGTTCAATTTTACTAATATGTGTAACAGAACATATCCCTTTTCCCAGTTCTTCTTGTGTTAGTTCTTTTTTTTCTCTATAAAATTTTATTAAGATCCCTGAACTCAACGTTACCACTCCCAACTGATTTTTTTACTCAAGATTCATTGAAATCATAGGGTATTTTCACCAACTAAAGTACTAAGAAGGGTAGTCCTTTAATGGACTACCCTTTCTGGATGATTACCAAGATGTTGTGGAAAGAAACTGTTAAGGATTAATGGTCAATTCATCTTTAATCGTGTCTATCGTTTTGCCATTCACTTCAGATTGAGGATCGGGTGTATCAAGAACAAATTCATTTTCTGATAAATAATACTTTTCAAGAAGTGTAAAGTCTTGCTCATCTGTCGTCCCATCAAGGTTTATATCAGTATTTCGATAGTCTGTTCCCCAGTGCCCTTGCAGCAGTAATGCATCATGGATATCAATGACATTATCTTTATTAATATCACCAGGCTTTGATACGGCTGTTCTATAAGAAATCCATTCTCCAATATTTAAACCGTTCTCTTCTCGTCCAACCTCAAGCGGGGTATATGTCGTATAGTGTCCTGGGATATCGATGATCATAGTATATTTCTTCTCTGTTATTGGGAGTTTGTCGAAGTAAATGACTCCATTTGGTTCTAATCTCGCTGGATAAATGGTCCCTTTTGTATCTTTTAATTGAACAGTTGCTCCTACAGTCGAGTAATCTCTACTGTGGTCCATTCCACCTTTGTCTGTAAGCAGTCCTTCTGCACCTAAATATCCCGCATCCACCTTTGAAAACGCCGGATAAATGGGATGAAGTCCGATCTTCGTTTGAATTCTCGGACCATGATTCACCTGCATTGTAGAGTTACTGAACAGTGGTGAATAAACATTTCTAAACTCATCTGCACTGGTATCTACTACGACCTCAAATAAAACAACATCCCCAGAGACTCCTTCGTCAGGAATAGTAATATCGATGATCGTCTTGGTAGTTCCTGGAGTAGTCGTTGTCTCTACTAATTCTGAACCTTCTGGCAGATCAGCCCCCAATTGGAAATCAACAGAATCATCAAAGTATTTATTTTGATAATGGAAGGTCATAGATAAATGCTGGGCATTTTTCAGATTATTAGCATAGAAGGTATATTTGATTTCGTCACCCATCTGATACGACTCTTTATCTGGTTGTGCGAATACAAACTGTGATTCCTCATTCACATAATAAACAACCTTTGGCATTGCCGTATTTCCTGCATAATCTGCACCAAGATATTGCATTTCCCTTATGGAGTTTGTTCCGACATTTAATTCTTTTGAAAACGTTCCATTTTCATCTACTTCAAGTTGGTAATTCGGGCCTGTTGGACCATACCATATGTTGTTACTTGCCGGAGTTAGTGACATACCTGCTTTTTGGGTTTCACTCATTTCCGGGTCCACCACTGTACCTGATAATGTTACTGTATCTTGGCCTTTTGGAAGTTCAACAATTGGAAGATCTCCTTTCGGCAGGGCATTTGTCTCATCAAAGGTAATTTTCGGCGCGTCATTATCAAGGCTAATTGTCGACGTTTTAGCAAATTGTCTGCCATCTTTCGTCGTACCGATCATTTTGACTTCATATATACCATCTTCTGCCCTTATTTTTGTATAGCTGATTGGCTTCTTTTCATGTCCAGTTAGCGGGTAATAATACCCTGCAAATCCATCATCAATGAAATAATCATAGTCAATAGCCGCTCCTGTTGCATTCACTCCTGTAATCCAGCCCAATTCTGCTTTCGTTTCTTGGTCGACTAATACCCAGTCCAACCTTTCCATTGGCGAGTTTAACCTGAAATCAAGATCAGTCGCCTTTCTGCTGTAAGAATTTTTTACACGGTTTGTTGAAATACTCGGTGTATATACTTCAAAGTAGCCAATTCCTTCCTCCACGACTTTTGCTCCAAATGGAATACGGTAGATTTCTTCAGGATTCTTTTGGTTCTTGAGCACAATATATCCTTCGTATGTCCCTTTTTGGGCTGATTTCGGAATCGTAAGGAATGCATTGAAGCGTTCCTCTTTATTTTTCTTTACTTTAATCGAGTCAGGAACAGTCAGCCTTACTCCGTTTTTCTCCGCATCGAGTGATCCTGATGCTTCCGCTCCGATATTATACTCAACGGAGATGTCATATTTATTGTTTTTATCACTTTTATTTGTGATTGATAGATTCGTTGTTTTGGTGATGTGTTCATCCCCCATCGGTATGAAACCGTAGCTTAGGGCACCGGTTTTTTCCGGGATGATGATTTCTTCCCCATTTTCAATAAATGGCGTTTCATCCAGAACAGAAATCATTGTATCAGAGTGGATCGCCTGCATTGGATCTACTCTTCCAGCTCCCACCTCAAATACGCTATATTGATTTTTCAAGGGATCAGCGGTATTCATTAACACAGATTTAATATCACTTGGCGTGTACCCGGGATGTGCCTGAAGTAACAATGCTGCAATACCAGCCACTTGAGGTGACGCCATTGATGTCCCAGATAATCGTTGGTAGGCATGCGAATAATCCGTAGTATCTTCTTTATTTTGAACATAAGCGGGAACGGTTGATAAAATATTCACTCCCGGTGCAGTCACTTCTGGCTTGATATCATATAACGTTCCTGACGGGCCCTTCGAACTAAAGGAAGCCAGCTCGTCTCCACTGATTTCTGCTCGCCCTGCTTCACCTAGAGTGATTATAGGCGTACCTTCCTTAAATAGCTCTTTTACTTCTAATCCGGAATGGTTTGATAATGAAAAAGTAGGGATATTATCGTTACTTTCACCTAGATAATGTGGAATATGGCCTTCGTCTGGATTGTTATTATAAATCACCACGCCAACCGCGCCATTTTGTTTTGCATAGTTCATTTTTTCAATGAGGGCATATGTACCTCTGGCAACAAAGGCTACTTTCCCATTGACATCTTTCCCGTTGTAATCAGCTGGTCCGCCTTCTCCCACATCAACCATTTCAAAACTTTGTCCCTGTAGCTTACTAAACTCATCCGTCCATTTGTTAGTCATTAATTGAAGGTTTCCGTCCAGCTCCTTACCTTCTGCTGAAAACGCACCATCATAAGTGGTGACAAAAGATGGAGCAGAACTTGCGCCCACGGTCAAAGCAAGTGCGGCAGCACCCGGTGAACCTAATGTACTATTCCCGAGATCCCCTGAGTTCCCGGCAGCTACGACTGCCGTCACACCACTTAAAACGGCATTATCCACCGCTAAGCTTGAAGCATCTAATGGATTGTTCGTCTGTGCTCCGAGAGATAGATTAATGACATCCATCCCGTCTGCAACAGCACGGTCTATTCCGGCGATTATGGCGCTATTCGATCCACTTCCATATGGGCCCAGTACACGATAAACGTTCAATTCTGCATCAGGGGCCACTCCTATTACCTTATAATCAGAATCATTTTCAGCTTGGCCAACGATTGTCCCTGATACGTGGGTCCCGTGTTCTGTGTAGTATGTGTTACCTTGGTTTACTTCAGGGTATCCAGCAGCCGCTTCCCAATCCTCATACGTTGTTTCCATTGGGTCATCATCATTGTCTACAAAGTCATATCCACCTTTGTATGCTTCTTTTAAATCAGGGTGATGATAATCGATCCCTGTGTCAATAACCCCAACTTTCACTCCTTCACCTGTAAACCCTTCTTTATGTAACTTGTCGATATTCATGAAGGGAATACTATCCACTTTGGTCGTTGTCCCTTCTTCCACTGTTGATTTAGGTGGAGGAGTGAGCTGAACCTTTAATTCGCTATATACAGCTTTTACAACGTTTGAGTCTAATAGATTTTCAACCTTATTGGCTGGTAGAGTGATGGCCACTCCATTAAACGCATTCTTATAGGAGTGTTTGAGCTCGTAGTTAACTTTCCCAGATTTTGTCTTTTTTACGACCTTCTCATCCAGGTCTTTTTTGAATTTTTTATGGGACTCTTCCACCTTTTTCTTTGCCTTTTCAAGAGAAACTTCTTCACCCTTGAGGGACATTTGAATTTGCTCTGCTTTTGCAGGAAGCTGTTCAAATTCGACAATAACGGTTATATCTTCTTCACTTTTTAAATCTATTTCTCTCGACAATTGAAGTCCTCTCAATGTTCGGTTGGCCTCTAATTTATCAAGTGCTTCACGCTGTTCTTTCGAAAGATCCGCAAGTACGTTCATGGCATTCGACCCTGATTCTGCTTGTACAACCGGGTCAAAACCGATTGGCCCAGCTGCTCCCAGCAGAAGTCCCATGCATAGAGCAACCTTAGGAAATTTGCTATTTTTCATCATTTTCACCCCCCCATTGATACTACCTCCAATTATATTGTCGAATCTTCATGATGTCATTTGGGGGAATTCTAGTCCATTTTCAATGGGTGTTCTTAATTGTTTTTACTTCTAATGAGTAGATGGATACTGAAAAATCTATATTTTCAGAGTATTTCATGCAAAATCAAACCATTATACCAGGTCTTTATTACCATATAAATTGGGCAATATTGAAGATCCGTGATCATACAGCTACCTAGACATGCACATATTTCTCTAGATCGGATAATTCGAATTAACATTCGGGAAAAACAAGACTATCAAATGAACTAAACCATTTTAATAACTTTCAGCTAAATGATGAAAATACACAAGATAATAAATCGAATTACCCAGAATTATAGACACATCCGTTGCTCATCGTTCTCTAAATTACCCCCATACATTCCCCATTATATTTATGAGATGATTTTATAATAGTAAGAAAATTCAACCCTCTTACTAAATACCTATCAAGAAGGAGTGTATCATTTGGACAAGAGCAAGTTAGTAAAAAAAGCAGCCACAGCCGGACTGTCGTTGGGGATGGTATTCAGCACAATATCCTATTCCCCCGAAAGTGCATTGGGGGAGACAGTAGAAAAAACTCCCGTTTCTCATACGGAAATGCTAAGTAAACTTACTGATACCCAAAGAAAGGCCTTAAAGAACTTAGAATTAAACGACAAAACAGGGCTGCAGTTATCCTCTGCCGTCAACCTTGATACCGATGAAGAGATCTCTATTATTGTGGAGTTACATCAGAAGCCGGTCAAAGCAGCTCAACTTCTAGCAAGCTCAGAAGGAAAGAATCTGACAAAAACAGACGCTAAAAAAGCCATTGACCAAGAGCAAAAGAAGTTTAAAGAAGAACTTGGGGCAATATTCAAAAAGGAAAAGACCAAAGAAGAGTCATATAACATTAAATATCATTATACTGAGGCGTTTAATGGAGTTGCAATCACCTTACCAGCAAATAAAGTAAAATCATTATTACAAACTCAAACTGTAAAGACGATTTGGGGGAATGAAACATTTAGAATTGATCCACCTAGTTCAACTGAGGTAACAAGTCTCGGTATTTCTACTAGAATGGCAGATAGCAATACATACCTGGGAATTGGTCGATTGCATGAAGAAGGTTTGACCGGTAAAGGACTCAAAGTTGGTGTCATAGATACTGGAATAGATTATAATCACCCTGATTTAAGAGAAGCCTACAAAGGTGGTTATGACTTTGTAGATAATGATGAAGATCCAATGGAAACAACCTATCAGGACTGGAAGAATGCTAAATACAAACCAGAATTTTCAATGGGACATTCTTATTATACGGAACACGGTACTCATGTATCCGGAATCATTGCCGGTCAAGGTACAAATGGTAGTGACTATGCCACGAAAGGCGTAGCTCCTGATGCAGACATTTATGGGTATAGAGTGCTTGGCCCATATGGCAGCGGGACCACAGAAAATGTGCTAAAAGGAATCGACCAAGCAGTAGAAGATGGCATGGACATCATTAACCTATCATTAGGTGCTTCCATCAATGATCCCTATTTTCCGACCAGTGTTGCGGTTAACAATGCCGTCCTTAGTGGGGTAACGACAATCATAGCTGCAGGAAACGCAGGTGATGAAGCCTATACTCTTGGATCACCAGGATCTTCTGCACTGGCATTAACGGTTGGTGCAAGTGATACTCCACTTGATATCATTACATACGAAGGTCAGCTTTCATCGCAATCTGTTACCCTTCAGTTATTAGGAAAACACTATAGTGATAAAATAGAAGATTTCGAAGGTCAGGAACTGCCAATCGTAGAAGTCGGATTAGGAAGGTCTGATGATTATTCCGGGAAAGAAGTACATGACAAAATCGTTCTTGTAAGTCGCGGGGAAATTACGTTGAATGACAAGATCAAATATGCAAAGCTAAATGGGGCTAAAGCGATCATGATCTACAACAATAACGAAGAAGAAGGGCATATCCCTTACTTCCTGGGTGAAAATAAGGATTTCATCCCAACATTCAGTTTAACAAAAAGCGATGGAGAAACATTACTTGAAAAACTCTCAAATTCTGAAGACTTCATGTTTAATAAAATCGGCACCGTTCAAACAGAGGGTGATCATTTAGCCGATTTCAGTTCAAGAGGACCCTCTAAATTTAATTATGATATCAAACCTGAAGTGACAGCTCCTGGAGTAGGTGTTCAATCCACTGTTCCATCTTACATGATAAATCCTGAGGATGTAGACAACTATGAATATGCGTATCAGCGATTATCAGGGACATCCATGGCTGCTCCTCAAGTAGCCGGGATCGCTGCCCTCCTATTAGAATCCAATCCGGATCTACAGCCAGAAGACATAAAAACACTATTGATGAATACGGCTGATCCGTTAAACGGGGATTATAGCGTATTTGAAGTGGGTGCAGGAAGAGTCGACCCATATGAAGCGATTCATTCATCCATGCAATTCCAGGTAATCGATGAGACAACCAACATTGCAAATGGAGAAGAAGTCATCATTGATGAGAAAACAGGCTCCATCAGCTTTGGCCTCCAATACAACGATGGGAAACATATTCGTGATCAGCGCACAATACAAGTAAGCAATCATGGCAAGGAAACGAAAACCTTCACAGGAAAGGTTGAATTTACAAGTCAATCCCTTGATGCAAACAAGAACGGTATTCAGGTTGTATTTGATAAGAAGATCTCGGTTAAACCCGGAAAATCTAAGAAAACCAATGCCTTTGTCATGATTCCAAAAACAGCAGATCAAGGGTTTTACGAAGGATACATCACCTATGAAAATGAAAACGATTCAGATGAAGTCTATCAAATTCCGTTTTCGATCCGTGTTGCTGGAGAAGGATTTGACTTCTTAACATTCGATAAACAAATATTAACCACCAATCCAGGAAGCTATTTTGGATTTTTCCCTGTTGCCGCCTTTGGTTTCCAGTTAAATTCCAACGTGGAGCAAGTGGATGTTGTGTTAGCTGATGGAAAAACAGGTGAAGATATTGGATATGTAGGAAACTTCGATGGAAGTGACTTACAAATTGGTGTCCCATATGGACTGTACGGATATGGAGGGAATTATTATCCGTTTACAGGAGATGAGGATTATCCCGTCCACCTAAAGGAAATGTTCGCCAAACAAGGACACTATAAATTGAAATTTATTGCAACGAATGAAAATGGCAGAACCTTTACTGAAGAAGAAGACATTTTTGTCGATAATACGAAACCAGAATTTAAAACGAGTATTGATGATAAGCTTGTTTATGAATTCTCAGAAGGTCAAGAATCCTACCCAGTAAGCGGAACATTAATTGACAAGGAAGTAAAGGATATTCAAGATGCAGGTATTGACATTAGTCAGGCAGATAATTTCATCTATGAATATTTGTACACGATGCTTCCTGAATATAGAATCTTCCCCGATGAAGATGGTACGTTTGAAATGGATATCCCTCTTGTCAGACCGACAAATAATATAGCAGCATTGGATGCCCTTGATGCTGCGACGAACAAAACGGAAAAAAAGACGTATCATTTTCTTCCTGAAGGTACTTCCTACATGACAGGAACCTACGATAAGAAATCCGCTAAACCTGGAGACACTGTTACATTTACGATGACGGCCAACAATGTAAAGCAATTAAAAGAGGCAAAGTTCACTTTATACTATACTGATTCGATGGAAATCCTCGATATTAAAGAAAATGATGCGTTAGCCGGTTACGATGTAGACGTACAAACTGACGTGTCTAACGGTTCAGTTTCTAATGCAAAGGTAGACCTTACCCTTAACGGAGATCAAGAGATTACAGGAAAACTTCCACTGTTGGATGTTACCTTTAAAGTGACCGATAAAAAATGGAATGACTTTGCAGGGTTCAACTTTACTAGTAATCGATACATTGACACGAATGGGGACACCATCACGGCACAAGGATATATTGAAGGGTTGAAGCTACTCAAACAAACGGGTATCATCAGTGGGGGATTTGTCGGTCAAGGTTTCTTAAATCCTGACACTTCCATTGATTTTTCGAGAGACTATACGAAAGTCGGTGCTTCCGTTGCGTTGATTAGTCCAGACGGAAAAGAATACAAAGCTGAAATTACTAATAGAGCAGGCTTCCGTTTCGATAACATCCCTGTAAACCCTGAACCATATTCACTAAAAGTGAGTATACCCGGTCACTTCACTTATTTTAAAGAAATCATGGTGAATAAAGAGGAAGATGGAGAGATTACTGGGACGTTGACATCCATCACTGCGTTTACGTATGCAGGTGACGTGAACCAAGACGATGTCATTGATATATTTGATGCGCTATACCTGAAGGAAAAATGGCAGACTGATGATCGTTCTGCAGACATCAATTTAGATGGCCTTGTCGATCAGAGGGATTGGAGTTATGTAGAAACGAATTATCTGACGAGAAACCATACTTTGGATGAATTAAAGGATGCTGTTAAAAGTCATCAAGGTATGACACTGGAGAAAGTGAAAAAGGAATTGGGGATTACAAACTAATGTTAGAAAGCCGTACCCTTGAACTAAGGTTCGTGGGTACGGCTTTTGTTTAAGTGCATAATAAAGGGTTTTTGAATTGACGATATATTACTTTAATAAAAAAGCCAAGAACAGCCTTAATTGAAGGCTATTCTTGGCTTCTTAATTAATGTTTAACTGTTATCTTCTTCGGCTCGGACGTTAACGATAATCCCGTTTCATCAGTACCCTTCACGGTCACATAGTAGTCCCCGTCTGGGTATTCAGCCCCAGGGTACCATTTCAATCCATAAATGGAATGCTCGTTTTCAATATCTGCATATTCTATTACCTTGCCTTCTGCATCCGAGATTTCAAAATGCCAATCCAGTCGTTTGTAACCAAAGACCAGGATTGATGCTGGCTTGTTTTCATTGATGTTAGATCCAGATACACTGAAAAAATTGATAAATGGATCTGCATGAAGCAGGTCTTCATTACCTGAATATCCAACGCCTACATTACGGAAATTATCCATTGCTGATACCATCACAATTTCAGGCTTTTCATCAGAAATATACTCTTTGGACCCAGCTGCCACACTCTTGCGTTTGCCATTGACCCAAATGAAGCTTCCGATGTAACCGCTTCCTTCTTCAATGACATCCCATGTAATCTTATACTTTCCATCGGGTTGGTCAGTTATTTTTATATTTTCAACACTAGGTGAGACGGAATCCAGATTAAAAGGTATTTTCGTTTGTTGAGGCTCCGCTCCCTCATAGTTCAACGTACTCTCATATACATAATAATAGTTTCCATCAGGAAGAAGGTTTCCTTCATCATCTGTACCGCTCCATACGATTCCATCAAATTTGTAATAGAAATCCCGGTAGCTCATGATATTCTTTCTAAAAGTATAAGGACTTCCATCATCAGTATATTCACTAAAATCAGTTATGTTTGAAACTGTATTTCCCTCTTCATCTTGGACACTAAGGGACATTTCTTTCAAATTACGAAATGCAGTGAAGGAAGGATGTATACCCGAAGCAATTGACCTGGACGAATAACCAACCGCGTTTTGATCAAATTCACCTGTCTGTTGATCATAACCCAATGGAAGTTCGAACATGTCATTCCATAAAACTGTATATCCTAAATATGGGTCTCCATTCACTGGACTCTCATCGATGTTATTGAGTGAATCCCAATCACCGTAAAAGCCCATGTAAGGCATCGTTAAAGAAGATGTCTCTTCATTCTTTGGTACTAGTCTAACAAACCCTTCTACGAACTGATTGTCACGGAATTCTTGTGGAAGTTCAATCGAAACGTTTAATTCTACATCCTTGTCTTTAACTGTAATCGACGTTCCGTTTTGATTGGTAACCTCTTTACCATTCACTTTAACTGATGCGCTCTCTACTCGCTCGCTGGAAAGAGTTAGGTACTCGTTGCTTTCGTCGACAACTCCATCTTTGTCTATGTCGAATTCCTTCGTTACAGTACCATCTTTTAATACATCGACATAAACGTCATATTCTGTAGGCTTTGCTACTTTAACTGCGAACGGAACTTCATATCTCTCTTTATGATTTTCTTCGTTAACAAACGTGATATAGCCTTCATATATTCCTTCTTCAGCTGATTTTGGAACCGTTAAGAAAACATTTGTTTTCTTTGACTTCCCAGCTTTCACTTTTACCTTGTTTGAAACAGAAAGTTGCACACCATTTTTTTCTGCGTCATTGGATAAATCCGTATATTCAATTGTTGACGTAAACGTTTTATTTTCTGAACTTGAGTTTGAAATGTTAAGTGAGGCTTTCTCACGAATATGAGAACCTTCTAAATACTTCGTCTCAAAGTTTAGATTTCCCATTGATCGACTGATCACGTCAAACTTAACGTCCGATCCCTCAAGGTTTCCTATATCTTCTCCATCTTTGAATACACTAAATGTATTACCCTGTAATGGTTCTACATTTAGCGAAAAGTCGAATTTGCTCTCTACTTCTTTTAATGCAACAGAACCTGCTTGCTCTAATGAAGCACCTTTATTCAATACTAATGCTGGTGTCGAGATCGCACTCTCGATTTGCATTAACCCTGCTCCTTGTCTTCTCGGAGAATAAGGAACCGTTGTATCTGGCTGGTATTGAACGGCCGAAGTATTCATTAAGGCAAGCTTTGCCTTTAACGAAGTTTCCTGGGATTGAGCGAGTCCTTTCTTATACATTGATTGCAGTAACAAAGCAGCTCCACCAGCTACGTGTGGGGTAGCCATAGACGTACCACTCATCGTTTCATATTCATTGTTCAATACGGTTGAACTAATTTTCCCGCCAGGAGCTGTAATTTCCGGTTTAAAGCTTAAATCGGTCGGTGAGCCATATGAAGAAAAGTGCGACATTTGTTCCGTTTCAGGGTTTTGCACCCAAAGTCCTTCATCTGACAGTTGAGCGGTCACCTTCTCTCCACTTTTTAACCTTTCCACCAATTGTATAGAAGTATCTTGGTCAGTTGTCACTGCTGGAATAGAGTTAGCAGTAAATATCAATGTAGAATATGGTGTAAAGTCACTTGGTGGTATAACAATTAGTGCTGCAGCACCCTTACTCTCCAATTGATATTGAAGGGTTGTATAGGTAGAATATCTTGCTGGTTTAGCAATAACAATTTTCCCTTCCAAATCTAAACCGTTTAGATGTTCCCCAAACCCTTCACCAGCGAAAACGAGCTCATACTCCTTATCGGCTTCTAAAGTACCTATCATTTTTTTTGCACGTGGTTGTATTTGATATCCTAACAAGCTTCCATCGCTTAGACGAAGAGCATTGACTTTCATCTGATTGTTCTCTGATGAAGCAACCTGCAGTGCAGATGGTGCAATCCCTGGATCACCTACGAGTCCGATATCAGGATTTTTCGCTAATGGTAATTGAGAACGTTCAAGTATGTTCTGCTTCGTGCTATATGAAGCATTTCCTGCCGCAGCTACGACTAGTACTCCTTGTTCAGTAGCATATTGGATCGCTCGTTGGACAGGGTCATTCGGATCCACCACACCTGCATCAGATCCCAAACTTAAATTGATGACATCCGCTCCGAACTCTACGGCATGATAAATACCTGCGACAATATCATCATCATAAGCACCGCCGCTATTATCGGAGAACACTTTTTCAGCTAAAAGCTGTACATCCGGAGCGACTCCGATCGCCTTTTTCTCGGATTCTTCATAGGCACCGACGATTCCTGCCACATGAGTTCCATGTGAATCACTTGCAGGTATGACATTGGTGTCTTTATCTGCCCAGTCATAGCCTGTCGGTATTTTGTCTGTATACCAAACATCGTTTACTTCTGTTTCATCCAGTTTCGCTTGAATATTCTCTTTATTATACTTTGCGTTCTTCTTCCCTTTTTCGGAAAGTTGCAGTGCCTCATGCTCATAATCGATTCCTGAGTCTACAATCGCAACGACCATTCCGTCTCCACTGTAATTGTATTTTGACCATACATTCATCGCTTCCACAAGTTCATTGCTCTTTACATCCATGTGTTCATACGTTTTCGCGATACGGATATCCTTTACTCCGTCTGCCTTTTTGATTTTATGTGCTTCTTTCATCGTCGTTTCCATACTGAATCCATAAAAACCTGTTGAATACGTATGTATGACTTTAGAGGAGCTGTCTCTTTTTTTCATAAACGAATTTTTCACTTGTTCTACCTGTTTTTCAGGCATGGATTTTGCCTTTTTATTTACATCGACTTCGACGATTAAACGAACTTTTTCATTTGGATCAACTGAAGTCCCATCCTGTCCGTACAATGGATGGTCTCCACTATCTTCAGCTGAATCAGCTATAGGCAGTTCAGCTTTTTGTTTGTTAGGAACTGCTGATTGTCCGTCTTTTGAAAAATGGAATTCCGCACCCACAGGTGTTACAAAGCTGCTTAACAGTAAAACGAACATTAATGCAATCGATACCCTTCTTTTCAAAGAACCCTTCATCTTCTCACCCTTTTGTATAATTTTCATTCTTTATTACACATGATGAAGAATCTTAGAAGTAGATTAGGATTATGCTAGTACAGCATAGTCATTAGCAATCACGTATTATTGCTGTTTGAAACAGGATGAGCCAACTATCAGTAAAAGATATAGTTAACAGATTCATGCTACGTGATTTTAAATCTCCACGAATACATACCGCTTATACCTTTGTGTCTAACTCCCCCTCCTTTTCTATCAATCTAGAAATAGCGAGCACCTCTTATACCTATTCTACTGAAATCGACATTTTCCTATTGGGGGAAAATAAGAGAAAGTTTTATAAACAATAGGAGTTTTATCCTTGAATGCTTCATTAAATGTTTGTATTTAACCTGTTGACAGTGACAAAAGAACGAAAAAAACAATTAGTTCTTTGGGGAAAACCCTCGAATCGTTGTGGAAAAAAGGAAGAATGATAGGATGAAGGATCAATTTATGATCAATAAGTTTCCAATTTGTTGATAAAAGCTGATAGGATCGATGAAAAATTCCGCCGGTTTCTTTATAATAAACACCTGGATTCTATAATAAGTGATAGGTAAGAGGGTAAGAATGATACTTGTAGTATCAGGCTGTTTTCGTAAACATTGTTGCTTTTTCAGCCAATAGAGCAGTGGTTGATTTCCGCTTCAACCAACTCTGAAGGTCCCTACTCGTAAATCTTTGAATGGATCCATAAAATTAGAATTCCATTCGTTCATTAAAACTGATTCACTCTACTCTAATACTTGGAGGGTTACACTTGACCACTATTATTGACAAATTAAAATTAACCAAATATAAGAATATGGCTGTCCTTCATCAGCCTGATGATTACACGGTCTTTACAGGCATGCCGGCTACTCTTTCGGAGAATCATGACGCTATCTTTATTTTTGTTAAAACTCTGGGGGAGATGACTGAAAATTTAAACAAGATCCTTCAGAACGAAAAAGTCCTGCTTCCAAAAGGATATGTGTTTTTTGCCTATCCCAAAAAGGGAATACTCGATTTGATACCTATATTCACCGTGATGAAATGTTTCCGGCATTAAATGTGGGAGATGATGGTTATATCGGGGAAAGCGATATCAAGTTTTCACGTATGGTGAGTATGGACGATGTCTTTACGGTTGTCGGCATGAAACGTGAAAAGAAAAAAGTAGCGAAGACATCTGCTTCCAGTCAATGTGTCGCAGATTATGAGGATAATGTAAAGGATGTTGAAGCATTACTTAAAGACCATCCGGAAGAGTTGAATTTCTATCAAAACCTGACTCCTGGTTATCAAAAGGACTGGGCGAGGCAAATCTTTTCTGCTAAACAGCAATCCACACGTGACAAAAGAACCCATCAGATGATTGAAATCTTGTCAAAAGGATATAAGACGCTGGATTTATATCGTAGAAAAAAAGTCAGGAAAAAAGAATCGAGTGAGTGATTTTGTCATTCACTCGATTTTTCTTACCTCTTTACATCATTTCTAAATATAAAGTGCCGATCACTAGAATCGACACAATGAATCATTCTATTATTTAATGGAAACTGAATTTGCATCAGAAATGATGTTGGGATGACCCCCATTTCCACTATTTTATTTTGCATTTACCTTAATCTCAACTTCAATATTTTAGTTAAAATAGCATAAAGCGTATAAAAACCTTCCAAATATCACACCATATGTTTGCTCTATATTTAAACTAGGGGTGGGAAATCATGGATTGGTTTGGCCACAGTCATCACTCTATCCATTTTAGCTTGTTTTCTGTAAGTCACGTTGTTACATTAGCCATCTTTATTTTTGTTGCAGTCATCATTTTTCTATACCGAAAAAAATTGAATGACAGCAAATGGAGAAGTATGGAAAAAGGAACAGCTTATTCCTTGATATTAATGGAGATCATGAATCATGTATGGATGGATGTACATGGAGTATGGAAATTCGGCCGTTCCATGCCTTTAGAGTTGTGTAATATCGCTGTCATTTTATGTATCTGTTTACTATTGACCAGAAAAAAAATATTCTTTGAATTATTATTTTTTATTGCTGTTTTAGGTGCGACACAAGCAATCATTACTCCCGCATTGACATATGATTTCCCTCACTTTCGATTTCTTCACTTTTTTTATTCCCATTTGTTCGCCGTATGGGTAACGTTGTATTTTACGTTGGTAAAAGGGTATCACCCTACATTCAGGTCGTTTACAAAACTTATTGTCTTTATTAACCTCCTAATGCCGATCATCTTGTTCGTAAATAAGCAGGCAAACGGAAATTATTGGTTTTTACGCCACAAACCAAAAAGCCCTAGTCTATTTGATGTACTGGGACCGTATCCATGGTATATCTTAACGCTTGAAAGTGTCTTAATTTTAATTAGCGTGATTACATGGCTCATCTTACGAAAAATGCGGGGAACGATCTCAGCCTGAAACAAGACAATGATTCTATTTGCACAGTGCTAAAAAAGAGATCCTTTGTTTCTTAGATGAGCGTTAGAGGAAAGGTTCATTCATAAAAAATAGAGTGTTTAAGGAATTAATCCCTAAACACTCTAACAGATTCGTATAATATTGCTCAATTTTTTTGGATTTTATTGGACTCCAAGCTCCTCCAGAATACTCTCCAATGATTTGCCTTTGTAGTTCTGTTTCGCTTTTGGAGCATTCTCTACCGTTGGATTTTTCATGAGGTAATTCTCCTTCACATATCCGATGTCTGCAGCATCCACGGTACCGTCGAAATTAATATCTGCATTACGGTCGGATGTCCCCCACTTCTCTTGAATATAAACAGCATCCATCACATCAATAACATCGTCTTTATTTACATCACCAGCTTCGAGTGTTGTGAACAAGATATCTTTATTTCCATAAGAACCCATCTTAAACGTTTTATGGAATGTGAAATGTCCTGGTACATTCAATTCCAGATTGAGTTGTTTATCAATTACTGTTAATGGTAAATTGAAGTCAAACCCTGGAGAATTGCCTATATTGCCTTCATAAACTGATCCTTCCTCATCAGTCATTTTTGCTTCTGCACTGAGTGTTGAATAGTCAATATTCGTCGCAGGATCACCATTATATGGGTTTATGAATGCCTCCGCTTTAATGGTGCCTTCAGCCCTTGCTTCGGGTTTCATACGAAAATGAGGTGCTGCATTAAACAACATGTCTTGAGTGTTTCCTTCAGCATCGGTAATGGAAGTCCTCAGACTGCTTGGTGAAAGTGTTCCCCCATACCACTCATCTTTTACCTTATACGTCACGTTGACTAAAGGCAGGTCTCCAGACAAAGGCTGCTGTCCTTCCTTCAAGGTTGCGGTAACCTTTAACTGGGAAGAATAAGGGGAAGAATTATCATTTTCAACTTTCACTGAAATTTTATCACTCATGGCTGATGCTGGTTTAACCTCTGCAATATCAACATAATAATTATTATAATTGAATGTGTAAACTGCTTCTTTTACATTCTCCACATTATTTAAAGACAGAGCGACATCCAAAGTTTCACCCATACCTGCTGCCCGTCTGTCTGGCTGCACGAGTGCATAAGGCTCCCCTTCTCTGATAAAGTAAATGTCACTGCTTTCTACATATGTTCTGTTAGTTGCCGGATCGATCCCGGTAAAATCAAGATGCATTGGTCTTGTTTCGTCCATTGGAATGTCAACTGAAAACGTTCCATCTTCATTAACAGGCAGTACTCCATTATTTCGGAAATTAAGATAATCCCGATAGATAATCTTATTATCTCCTTGAGTAACATCAACACCTGCTTCTTTCATTTCCCCAATTTCTTTATCGAAGATTGAACCTGTAATCTTGACTGTTGTTTCTTCTGGTTTGTATTCATATACACCCGACTCAGGTTTTAGAGAAAGCTTTGGTGCATTATAGTCAATGTATAGTGTATCCGTTTCCGAGAAAGTCTTTCCTTCATCGTTTGTGGCAACGACCTTTACTTTATAAAAACCAGGCTCAGCACGTTCCGGATGATGAGCAAGTGGTTTATCTGGACTTCCTGTCAGTGGGTAATAGATCCCATCAAAGGCATTCCTTAAAGTCAAGTCACCATTCGTTAAACTCGAAGCAAATCCATCAACTGATCCAATAAATCCGATTTCTTTGTTTGTTTTTCCATCTACTAGGAATAGGTCAAGTGTTTTCATATGTGATTTTAAATTGAATGTTGCGTCAATAAAGCGAGTCATACTTACATCAAAATAATTGTAAGGGAAGGTCATTGCTTCGTGGCTAAGGTTGTAATAATTGATTCCTTCTTCCACCGTTTGAATGGCAAAAGGAACCTGGTAGGTTTCATCCGGATTGTTTCTATTGGTATACACGACATATCCTTCATATGTGCCCAGTTTTGCTGTTTTTGGAATCGTCATGAATACATTCGTTTTCTTCTTGGCATTTCCGTTAACTTTTATTGTTGATTTGGTTGTAAGGTTCACTCCGTTTTCCGAAGCATCCTTTGAGCTTCTCCGATCCTTTTGGAACTGTACCGTTACATCAAATGTTTTGGATTCTTTACTGTTGTTGTAAAGGACAACAGAACGATCCTCTGTTAGATGTTGGCCATTTGGGGCAAATGTACCGAAGCTGATAGCTCCCGTATTATTGTCTATGCTTTTTTCTTTTCCATCAACTGGATGCAACGTTTTGCCCAGCACTTCAATTCTTGTGTTTGAATGGACAGCTTCATATGGATCGACAACACCGGAACCTACTTCGTACACACTGTAATCTCCATTTAACGGATCTGCCGTATTCATTAAAATTTGCTTAACTTCTGATGGTGATAATTCTGGATTTGATTGTATTAATAACGCTGCCACACCCGCGGCATTTGGACTTGCCATAGATGTTCCGGATAATCGGTCGTAGGCGTATTCATACTTCCCTATTTGATCTTCTCCATGCATATAGGATGGGATTGTTGAGAATACAGAGACACCAGGAGCTGTTACTTCCGGTTTAATGTCATATGTTGTACGTGCGGGACCACGGGAGCTGAAGTCTGCCAATTTGTTTCCTTGGGTCGTTTCTTGTCCCATTTCATCAAAAGAGAATGTTGCTTCTCCGGCTGAGACTTTCTTTTTCAGCTCATTTCCTTGTTCGTAAGATAGATTGAATGTCGGGACAAATTGAAAGCCTTCCCCTAAATAGGTAGGGATGAAGCCTTCTTCCGGAATATTATTATAGAGCAAAACAGCTTTTGCACCTTTTTTATAGGCTATTGTAATTTTATCAACGAAACTTGTAATGCCACGTTGAATTAAAACGATTTTCCCTTCCACATTTTTATTATTATAATGGGATTCATATCCGAGGGAAACATCGATAACTGGAATACTTTGTCCCATTAGCTCCTCCAAGTTATCTTCATACCCTTTTCCAAGTAATTTCAAATCTGCAGGAATCGTGGTGTCTGCATGCAGTGTTCCTTTCGCCGTAACAATATTTTCGGAAGTGTCACTGGCACCAACCGTTATAGCTAATGGGGCAGTTCCCGGAGAACCAAGTGTATACAAGCCACTGCCGCTGTTTCCGGCTGATACGACAGCTGTCACGCCGGCAAGTACGGCATTATTTACTGCAATACTTGTTGCATACATTGGGTTGTTGTAGTTTGCTCCAAGTGAAAGATTGATGACATCCAGTCCATCCGCTACAGCTTGATCAATTCCTGCTAATACATCTTCTGTATATCCGGAACCATAAGGGCCCAAGACGCGATAGACATATAAATCAGCGTCTGGCGCTACCCCTGTTACGGCATGATCAGTGTTGTTTTCCCCTGTACCGGCAATGATCCCCGAAACGTGTGAACCATGTTGAGTATAATAGTATGCACCTGTGAGAGGATTTCTTTCTGCATATCCTGAGTTCTTCCAATCTTCATGCGTCGTTTCCATCGGATCATTGTCATTGTCCACAAAGTCATAACCACCCTTATAGGCATCCTTTAAATCAGGATGGTTATAATCAACGCCGGTATCCAGTACCCCTACTTTTATCCCTTCGCCGGTAAGTCCTTCAGCATGTAATTTATCCACACCTGGAAATGTACGCATTCCTGTTTCATTATTTTCGTTAGAGGATTCACCTTGTTGTACAGGAGGCTCTACATGTACCTCATCATTTGACCAAACGGCTTTTACTTCGTTGGATTCCAGTAATTCTTTTACCTTGTTGGCAGGCAGTTTAATCGCAACACCATTAAAGGCATTTTTATATGATCTTTTTACTTTATAAACCTCTTTTTTCTTTTTTGCTTCTTTTTTATAAATCTTTTGCAGATCTGATTTAAATGTTTTATGTGCTGCTTCAGCTTTTTGTTTAGCTTCGTCAAGTGACAGCTTCTTACCATTAGCAGCAGCCTCTAACACCGCTGTCTCCGCGGGTTTGTCCTTAAATTCTACAATGACAGATATTTCTTCTTTACTTTCGAGATTCGTTTCTGGGGATAGTTGCAGTCCTTCTAAATTGTTCACTTTTAATTGATTTAATGCTTGCCGCTGCTCGGGAGTCAATTTTTCCAGTACCTGGTCAATGGGTGATGCTGTTGATGCGGCGGCGACCTGATCAAGAGGAGTCTGTGCAACAGGATTAAGCAATAACCCCGTGCCTAACGTTAAAGTTGTTAAACTTTTTGTCAATTTGTCCTTCATTCATCTCTTCCCTTCTTCTTTTTACTAAACCTCATTTCGATTATATTTGGACTTGACGGGATATCATTTTCGGAAAATTCACTCAAATAAAAAAAAAAAAGAAAAAGAGCACTTCTGCAACTCTTTTCCTCAAAGTAACTATTCCATTTTTCCTGTTTGTAACAGATTAGTATATTTTTTATCATGTTGGGATGTTGCATAAACCCTGTATTTCCAAAAAGCTAACAAACATCTTTTGAACCTTTCTAAATTCCCTATCCTATTTGATAAATCAGCTACTTCCACTAGTTCATCCAAACCTTTTTCAAATTGACTGCTTTTACATAAAAACAAGGCGTAAGCATAGCGAAAGTCTAAATTCATTTTTTCTTTCAGCCACGGTTCCTTGCTCTCGGCCATATCGTCGATTACATGTTGGAACCTTTCTATGAGTGAATTGGCATCATTTAAACGATCTAATCGAACATATGTCTCAAATATCCTAGGCAGTCCCACATATAAATCTTCCCTGTTTTCCAGCCAGGAGAGATACTCGTCTACATATTCCAACTTACCAAAATCCAACAGGGCAGCAAAGCGATTGCCTGCAGCAATTCCAGCATAATACTCACTTATTATTGAGTATTCATCTATTATATTCAATACTTCTTCAAGGGAGTCCCCTACTCTTGAAAGGGCAAGTCCCTTATACATTAGAGCCCGTCCATAGTAGTCGCCTTCGGGTGCCAATTTCTTTAACCTTTCTGCATAATTAAGCACCTGCCACCATTCCTCGCGCCGATAGTAATCTGCCATGATCCACATGTAGGCCTCCAACATTATCTCATTAGGCATGTATGCTAATTGATCCAATACAAAAGAAAGGGCATGTTGTCCTTTTTCTGTCCCTCTTACAATATAAAATCTCCTGAAATAACTTACCGCGACTTTTTCTGAAAAGCGATCCGACTCATTCTCAATAATCACCTCATAGAGCGGGAGTGCCTGTTCGTCTATTCCTCCTTGAAAAAGTTCTTCGGCAACAGTAAAGATATATAGTAGATTTTTCTTTCTGATCGTTTTTGACTGTTCCTCCAGCATTAAGTTTATTAAGTCACTGTAAAGGTTGACATATCCTTCCGCTGCACACTTATACAAGAACTGTATACTTCTGCGTTTGTCCGCATGTTTTCCTTTATTGAAGCATTCCTCTACATAGTACTGATAGAGGGTACCTTCAGATAGACCGAATGCATTTGTTATCGCATCCAGATTTTGCAAAGAAAGAGGCTGCCTGTGATTAAAAAGGCGGCTTATCTCGCTTATATGAATACCGGATTCCTTGGAAAGTTCTGTTTTATTCCAATTTTTCATTTGCATATACTTTTGTATTTCTTGATAGAGAGCAGCATTCATTTGATTCACCTGTTCCTTTTCATAAAACGAATTGAGCTGTTGCCATGAACAAACTCCCTTGATTGATGTTGATTTGATAGAATTTTTCAAAAACATTATCCCATCAAATTCAATTATAATCAAAGGAAAATGATAGAAAAGTAACAATAAGAGAGGACTAAACAGGCTTTGTTGATACCTTAAATGGAAGGTATTTATTCATTACTATTCTTTCAATCTTGGAGTGGATGTGGCATGGATAAAGGAAAAATCATTAAATTTTATCGTCAGAAAGCCAAACTAACACAAGAACAGCTTGGATATGGGATTTGTTCAAATACACATGTTAGTAAAATCGAACAGGGGAAAACGGATTATTCATCAGAGATCACCTCTTTGTTTTCTAAACGGCTCGGAATTAATATTGATGAGGAGTTAATGCGGTACAAAAATATCAAGAGGCTCCTTCATAGTTGGCATGATGCGATGATCAGGCAACGCGATGAAGAAATCGAAACGATAAAAAACGAACTGGAGAAAGAACCATTAATAACGCTCAGTGACTACCAAGTTCTTTATGAACTTCTGAATGCTAGATACCATCTACTACATCAGGAATTTAAACAGGCAGATAAAATCATAAAAGCTATTAATAAGAAGCATAAACATTTGCCACCGTACGAAAGAAACTTACTTAAGCATTTATCAGGCATGTATTACTTATCCAAAAAGGATGTATTAAAAGCATTCGCTACCTTAGGAACAATTAACGTTGATGATTACAATAATGAAGAGTACTATTTAACGTTAGCGACCTCCTACCTTGCCACAGGTTCAAAGGTAATGGCTTATTACTATGCAGAAAAGTCGTTGCGATACTTTATCAATAGTAATAATTTGCTAAAAATGATCGACGCAGAAATGATTATGTTGATGACGCGGGAGAGTGACGGATACAGTGATTTTCAACAGAAAGTCGAACAATACGATGCTTTAATTCAAACTTGCGATTTATGTCATGCTTTTGATAAGAAGGCACGGGTACTGCATAACTTAGCTTATGAATACTACAATAGAAATGAATATGAATCCGCAAAACGAATGTACGAACAATCCATGTCCCTAAAGGAAAAAAAATCAACAGGCTATTTAACCTCTCTGGAAGGATTCATCAGGAGCTGCCATAAAGGTAATTTATTGGCAAACAACGAACTAGAAAACCTTGTATTTGAAGGGATTTCCATTGCAATGGAGCTCAATGATTATTTATATTCAATCAGCTTTAAACTTCTTCACCTTCTACTAAACAACCAACATACTGAATATTATAACTACCTAATCACTAACGCTCTACCATACTTTAAAAAGCGTGGTTATGTATCGTTGGTCCAACAATACGAAAAGGAACTCTTTCATTATTATATGAAAACAGACGAAACCAATAAGGCTCTTGAGCTGGCGACAAAAGTATTTTCGGATTAATTAATAATGGAAAATAAATGCCAGGAATTCACCCCTGGCATTTATTTGTATTCACTAATTTAGTGTCTCAAGACCAATTGAGCGGAATAATTTTTCCAACGTAACTTTGCCATGTTTTTCTTTTGGCTTTTTGTTCTCTTTGGCATCAGGTCCTTTTTCCAAGAAATTCTTCTCGATGAAGCGAAGGTCCGTTTCATCTACTTTTCCGTCTTGGTTCACGTCTCCCTTGTTAACTCCTACATTTTCTTTTCCGTATGAGAAAACAGAGATGATCGCATCTTGGATATCAACCATCATGTCGCCATTCACATCACCTGCATAAGCTTTATCCATGTCAGCGTACAGTCGTACTCCGGCTAGGTCTCCATCTTCGTTTTTCACTACTTTTGTTGTTAATTTGCTAGTGAGGTGACCTGGTACCTTTACATAAATTTCATACTCTTTTTCTGATAACGGAAGGTTATCGATTATAAAGTATCCATTATCGTAAATTTCCGATGCTTCGTAGGTTTTACCATCTGCCGCTTTTGCATATACTTTCGCTCCAAGCTTAGAATAGTCGATCGAATAATCCAATTTACCATCCTCTTTATAGAAAGCTTCAGGCTCAATAGTTCCTCTCACTTCAGAATGTCCAGCAAGGATCGTAAATGACTTGTCTTTAATTACACGAATAATTGAAGGACTAGAATCTGATGTTTTCTTATACTTAAAAGAACGCGTTTCAAATGTCATGTCCTGCGGGGCGTAGGATTCGTCACCAATGACTTTGAACGTGACATCTAAGAATGGCAGATCTTGATCGAGTTTCAACTCATTTTGGTCAATCGAAGCCCCTACTTTGACTTTCATTCCAGAGTAATCTTCAGTGACTGTCGGTTCAGATAAGTTAACTGATGCTCCTTTTTGCTCAGCGTATTTTTTAAATGCCTCATTGACTTTGACATTTTCAAATTCAAACAAACTTTTATAAAAAGGAATGCTGAATTCCCCGGAGGCTAGCTGCTTAACATTGTTCAAATTCAATGTCATCGTAATTTCGTCACCCAGACGAAGCTTATCTTTATCATAATTTGGAACCACATATTCTGTTCCTTCTTTTATGAACATGTAGTTCTTAATGCCTCCTGGATATTCTTCGGATGCTGTAGCATTATTAAAGGCAAAAACGTTGGTATCTAAATAGGTCATGCTGTCAATTCTTTCCTTCATAGCAGGAAGTCTAAAGTTTCCTTCACTATCCAGGTTAAGAAATAAATGCTCATAGAAGCTATATTCCCACCAAAGTACACCATGGATTGATTGATCAATATTGATACCTTTTTCTTTGAGCTTGTCGACGTCATCATCGTATACATTTCCATGTACCCATATTGCTTGGCCATCATATCCATCTTCTGTCGTATACATTGAATCATTTACTTCATACAGACCAGGTTCCATGGATAATTCCACTTTTGGAGGCGTATTGTCAATCATAACAATGTCGTCCTTACTATATGCTTTACCCTGCTCATCATACCCGATCATTTCAAACGTATAAATACCTTGCGGCAATTTCACCTTTTCCTCAGAAACTGGTTGGGAAGGATCATTGGTGAATGGGTATACCAGTCCAGTAAAAATTTTATCGCCCCAATAATCAATACCAGTCATTAAATGGCTTGCATCGATGGTTCCCATAAATCCAATTGCTTCTCCGGATTCATCTCTCACCAACATATCAATCGTCTTTAACGGGCTTGATAAATTGATGATTGCATTGGTATATGGCGTCGTATACGGATGCATATTGATGGGATCATTCGTAATCATCGGTCTTGTCAATTCCATCTTCTCAAATCCTTTATCTGTCACACGGATGGCAAAAGGGATTTGGTAGTTCTCTTCTTCATTTTTCGAATTGACAAGGTGAATGTATCCTTCATAACGTCCTAATTCCGCACCTTCTGAAACACGAATAGTCGGCTCAATTTCTGCAGATTTTCCTGCTTCTACAGAAATCGTATCGGGCATCGTTACTTCTACCCCATTCTTGCCGGCATCTTGAACCTGTCCCTTAGCCGGTAAAAATTCAACATTTGTGATAAATTCCTTCGTATCTTTTTCATTTAGATTTTGAATTACGACTTTTCTGCTGTCTTCAATATGTCCTTCTTCCTCTTTAAAGTGAGTGCCAAAAGCAATGGAACCCGTTTCTTCATCAATTTCGACAAGGCTGCCATCTTGTTCATGCATCGTTTTGTCCAGAACCTTCACCAATGTATCCGCATGGACTGCCTCATGGACATCAATCCGGCCTGCGCCAACTTCATTAACGGAATAGTCACCATTCATTTCATCAGCAGTATTCATCAAAGCTTCTTTCACTTCAAAAGGTGTGTATTCGGGATGAGCTTGCATGATGAGTGCTGCAGCACCTGCTACGTGAGGAGAGGCCATTGATGTTCCACTTAGACGGCCATATGCAGCATCATAACTTTCTCCCTCTTCTGGATGATTGATAAACTCAGGAAAAGTTGAGGATATCGCCACACCTGGTCCTACGACATCTGGTTTAATGTCATCATTCCCGTGAGCTGGCCCTCTCGAACTGAATTCCGCTAAGTGATCTCCCCCTGTCTTGACGCTTCCTAACGACTCAAAGGTAATTTCTGATTGTGATTTAAGTTGTTCCCCTTCAGCCTTTGATATGCGGAAAGCAGGTATATAATTAGTCCCTTCGCCTATAAAAGCTTCTATTTCACCATCGACATTGTTATAAATAATCGCCGCTTTAGCACCTGCATCTTTAGCATTTTGCACTTTTTCATCGAAAGTAATGAGGCCGCGTTCTATGAACGCTACCTTACCAGTTACATCTTTATTAGTAAAGTCGCTTTTTGCACCGATTCCCACTTCAACAATAGGAAGGGTCATATTCTGGAGGTCTTCCAAGTTATCTGTGAAATTTTGTGCTAATAGCTTCATATCCTTAATTTCTTGATCTCCCGAATTGGCAGTAATGGTAGGGATCGTTACTGACACATCGCTGGCACCAACTGTTATTCCTAATGCAGCCGATCCTGGAGATCCCAGTGTTTTTTCATTAGGGCCTGTGTTACCTGCCGCAACGACTGTAACAACGCCTGAGAGCATTGCATTGTTAACCGCTATAGACGACGGATTAAGAGGGTCATTGATATTCGACCCTAGAGACAGGTTGATAACATCCATACCATCTGTTACCGACTTATCAATACCTGCCATTACTGCAGCGGTCGATCCACTCCCATACGGACCCAATACCCGGTATGCATAAAGATCAGCATCGGGGGCTACCCCATTTACGGCCGCTGGAGAGCTGTTTTCCTTGGATGCTGCGATGGACCCTGATACGTGTGTTCCATGGTATGTATAATAACTGGAACCATTGAATTCAGGCTTCCCGGAATCCTTCCACTCTTGATAAGTCGCCTCCATGGGATCTGAATCATTATCGACAAAATCGTATCCGCCTTTATAAGAGCCTTTTAAATCCGGATGGTTATAGTCAATACCTGTATCAATGACCCCTACTTTAATCCCTTCACCTGTAATATTCTCTTGGTGAAGCTTGTCCGCACCAATTTGTGAAAGACTGTCATCGACATGGGATGGAGTCCCTGTATTCATTTCTTTTGCCTCTTGTGGGAGATCAAGCTTAACTTCATTATCCTTCCACACTCGCTTCACGACTCCTGTACTGAGAAGCTCTTGAACTGCCCTGGCCGGCAACGTCATCGCTACCCCGTTGAAAGCTGCATGGAATTCTTTCGTTATCTTGGCATCGTCCATTTTTTCATCATCTGGTCTATTTAATTTTTTGACCTTTTTCCACTCTTTTTTGAACGTATCGTGCTCGCTTTCAGCTTTATCTTTTGCAGAAGATAGAGACATTCTTTTCCCTTTGACAGCTTGCTTTGCGACCTCTACTTTTGCAGGAGCCTGATTAAATTCGACGATTACGTCTACCATTTCAGAGCTGTTTTGGTTTATCTCTGGTGATATGGTGAATCCAGGCGAGATCTCCAGCTCTTTCAATGCCTTCCTTTGCTGATCCGTTAAGTTCATCAACATCTGTTCTACATTTTTCTGTTTATTCTGAAAATTATCTACAGCGATAGCTCCTGATGGAATACCTGCGGAAACTAACAAACTGGCAATTAAAGTGCCCTTAAAAATAGGTTTAAGCTTTCCTGTATTCATAACGTTCCCCCTGATTGTTTTTAATGGTTAAACACTACTAATACAACGGTTTACGGATGAATGAAGAGTCAGACAATCAACTAATAAATAGATCTATTTAAAACAAATGGGTACCCTAGTTCAAATTTTATATAACCTTCCATAATGCGACAATGGGGGGAATTGTTCGATAATATCCAACCTTTTACAATTAAAACGAAATCGTCTACAGGAAAAAAGATCTACTTCTGACTTGATGAGTTATCAACAATGAATATATGGTCAATACGCTTTTATTGGTTTTGAAGTTTTATCTACATGTGACAATAGCTTACTCCCTACAATTTGGATTAAGGAACATAGAAAGAATACTATATGTCAGTCTGTTATCCTCTGAATCTGCAACCCATCAAAGCATTACAATAGTAATAGGTTTTAAGACCTGAAATTTTGTAATGGAATTCCCCCAAAAGGAACCATCATGTTGTCTAAACGGATTGTGACGAGTCTTGAGCAGAGGAAAAAAGCTTGGAATAATAGGATATTCCAAGCTGCGTTTATTCCTGATATCAATCTACCAAATAGAACCTAATTTACTATTCGTCCATTCACCTGAGCGGTTTTGATGGAAGAGCTCTTAACACCTACGCTTCTTTCTGGATTAGCGAGAAGTAAGAAACAGATTCCAAAGATGAATAATAAGGCTGAAGATAATACAATAGCATGATTAAACCCTTGAACTGCGTGATTTCCTGCCGATTGTACAAAGTTTCCGACAACAGCCGACCCAACAATCCCTGCTAATGTCGCAATCCCCATCATTAGACCCGACATTAATCCTCCACGTTCAGGAAGTAAATAAGTGACAATCTGCGGTCCCATGATAAACATGAGAATCGCTGAAGCCTGAACAAAACACATAACAGCAAAAATCCAGGCTGATTGAGATAGGAGTGTGAGAGAATAAAAGAGTATTCCAGCGAATATTAAAGACAGCCCAGAGACAAAAACATGTGATTTTCTATAACTTTGATTCTTTCTGAATAAACGATCTGTCAGCCATGATAGCGTAATATATAAAACGCTTGCTATAACACCAGCTGCAGCTATAAAGTACCCCATGTTTGTTTGCGTAAAGCTTTTGACCTCAGTAAGATAAGTAGGCATCCATACAAGAATGAACGCCACCATCCAGTAAGCGGCAAACCCAGCAAGGCTAGTAAATATAAAGGTTCTCGATCGTAAAATGACTACGAGTTCGGACCATTTAATTTTTTCTAAAGGTTCTTTGGAATCACTTGCCATCACCTTGTTCTCAGGTTTATCACGCCCTAACCACATCCAAAGAATAAACCAAATTAAGCTTATACATCCTAATATTCCATAGGCTATACGCCAGCCGCTGCTTACGATCAAAGCAACCAAAATCGGAGCGGATACCAACGCGCCAATTGAATTGCCGAAATTCAGGATAGAGAGCGGCAAACTGCGGGATTCTGGAGGAAACCATTTATTCAGATGGTTGACAGCCGTCGCATAAAACGGTCCTTCCCCAATTCCTAATAGAACACGGGACAGTAGTAGTAAAGGGAGCCCCGTAATGATAAACGCACTAAATTGTACAACAGACCAAATGAGTGCCATAATAGCCAACATTTTCTTTGTCCCTATTCTGTCGGACAATGCAGCTCCGATCACACCAGCAATCGAAAAGAACCAAAAAAAACTGCTACCTACCACTCCCCATTGTGAATATGTCAGATTAAGATCTTTCATAATTGGAACAGCCGCAAGCCCTGCGATGGATTTATCTGCAAAGTTGATCACCGCAAGAAAAAATAAGAACGCAAGTATCCCCCAACGCATATTATTCCAACCCTCCCTTGATAACTAAATATACAACCCGTATGAAACTGATTGCGATATTCATTCCATTTCTTATAGTGAGCGATGAAATATGATTAAGGAGTTACGATAGCAGGAGACCAGTCGAACTCATCCAATAGTGATAAAAATTCATTCAGTATCGTTTGATCACCAGAAATGATTAATTTACCGGCAGCTACTGCTTGTTCTGGTGAAAGCAGTTTAAGACCGATTCCATAGAATGTCATTTGATCAAGAGCCAGGGCGACATCCGGATCAGCGTCTATCTTAGCTTCTTTATATGTCAAAACAGCATTTTCTAACCTAATGGTATATGTTTGGTTAGAATTCGTAAGTGTAACATTCAATGTTATGTTTCTTCCATCTGCTTTTGGACCGTTAAGTTTAATAGCCATCAGCTTTAAAAAATCAGCTACTGGCATATAGTTAATAATTCCAGAAACATCTAATGGGGAAAGGTCTTTATTTATTCCATTTCTCAGTTCGGATGCTCCAACCAGATATATATTGCGCCAATTGGCGGATTCAGCTTGGTAACCTAATTGTTCGAATGCATCTGCTAATATATGTTTCGCTTCCAGATTTTCTGGATCTGCCATTACTACATTTTTTAGTACTTGAGCTACCCATCGATATTCACCGTTTTCAAAGTCTGCTTTTGCTTGTTTCAAAACAGCATTCGCGCCACCCATGTATTCTACATATTTACGACCAGCTTCTACTTGCGGCAATGGATCTAAATCAGAAGGATGTGCACTATAATAACCTAAATAAAAATTGTAAATTCCTTTTGAATTATGCTTTAAAGTACCATAATACCCGCGATTCCCCCAATACGTATCTAAAGAGTTGGGAAGTTTGATTGTTTCAGCTATTTCGTCCATCGTATATCCGTGATTGGCCAGACGCACTGTCTGGTCGTGCATATACTTATACAAGTCACGTTGCAATTGTAAGTGTTGTATAGCACGATTTTTTCCCCATACTGGCCACGCATGAATCATGAGCAACGCATCAATCTCTTCATCTTCAAATAAATCGATTGTTTTTTCGAGTGAATTAGCCCAATGGAGAGCATCCCGGGTTTTTGCCCCTCTTACTGTGTAGATTTGATGCATCAATTGATTGGCGTTCTCTGATACAAATAATGCCTTGTACTCTTGTATATAAAAATGCATTTCTGCTGGTGCTTCAGTGTTTGGAGTTAACAAAAATCGAAAGTTTATCCCATCGATTTCCATTGTATGGACTTCATCTTCAATTTCAACAGTAGGCATTTCAAAACTCATGGTCCCAGAACTCATAGTCGGACCAAGCCCAATAGATACAGAACCCTTACTGCCATCTGGAATGTTTTTACCAAACTGATACTCTGCCCTGCGCGCCATAATCGTACCTAAAAGTACATTTTCACTTAATGCTTCTTCTGTAAAATGTTGGGGAACGACAATAGGGATATCCGGATTTTGTGCATACTTCAGAACAGCTTGAATACCAGCAAAATGGTCCGCGTGACTTTGACTTATAATGATGGCTGAAACTGGCTTCCTTGGACGATGGTTATAATATAATTCCATTGCAGCTTCAGCAGATTCAGTACTTGCTAATGTATCACAGACAATGACTCCTTGGTTGCCTTCTATAAAGAAAGTAGTGGCAATTGATTGCCCACGAATTTGATAGACTCCTTCTACCACTTCAAACAAACCAGATATAGCCTGTAATTGAGCATTTCTCCACAGGCTTGGGTTTACAGTCTCAGGAGCAGTACCCTGTAGAAAATCCAGCTTATCGATGTCCCAGACGACTTCCCCGGTATCGTCCTTAATCATTGTAGATTCCAATGGTGCAATAAAACCTCGTTTGGCATCTTCGAAATCCTGTCGATCTTCAAAATTCAGGGAATCGTACACTTCTGAATTTGACTTTTTAGTATACGAAGTAGCGGGCATAGATTGATTTGATAGTTTGCTTATCATACAAACCTCCAAGAATTGTTATTTTGTCTTTAATTTAAAAGGAAAACACTTTGAAACCCCTGGCACTTATGGTAGTTCCCCAACCATACATAAATAGGAGATTTTCAAGTGTTTTCCTTGTTGCTGGATTGCCAGATTTTGAAAAAGATTTAGTTTACGGTCGAAGCTATGCCTTTATCGTCGTTTCTTCAAACACTTCGTTGATCACTTTGGTAATAACCGTTGCTGGTATCTTATAGAAAACTCCTGCAGGGTCATTATGAACAGCCGGTACCAAATGTTGCAGCTGATCTTGGTTACTTTCATATTCTGCAAATGTGTCGGGTAAATTGACTGCTTTGCGGAGATCCCTTATATAATGGATAACATCCTCTAAACATTTTTCAGGTTGACCTGAAAAATCCTTGATTCCTAACGCTTGGGCAAACCCAGTGATTCGGGGCAGATAGAATTCAGGCATTGATTCCATTACATTTGGCAGTAGTACAGCATTAGCCAGTCCGTGAGGGATTTTAAATTTAGCCCCTATCGCATGGGCCAAATTGTGAACCGGAATCGCATTCAGGCACAGACAGAATGCAGAAATAGCCATCGAACTCGCCATTAGCATATTCGCCCTGGCTGAAAGATCGTCTCCTTTACGAACGGCAATTTGTAAATTGTCTGCAATCATACGAACCGATTGTAGGGCAAAAGCATCTGTCATTGGGTTTGCCTTTGGTGAAAAATACGCTTCTACTGCATGAGTCAAGGCATCAAATCCAGTAAATGCAGTGATTTTAGGAGGAAGCCCTACGGTTAAATCAGGGTCCAAAATGGCCATATCTGCACTGATGAACGGATGAAGAAGGTTTGTTTTTATCCCTAGCTTTTCATTAAAGATCACAGCTGCCGGTGATACTTCAGCACCTGTCCCAGCCGTTGTCGCAATGGCTACATGCGGAATGGGAATAAATTGTGCCTCCGGCCACCACTCCATCACATTTCCAGTAAGAAGGGAATCACGGATATCATCCAGACCTTTATGTAGCATCCACTTGATCCCTTTGACTGTATCTAAAACGCTGCCCCCGCCAAGAGCAATCAAGGAATCACCATTGCACTCTTTAAAGAAGCGAGCTCCCCGATTAATGATTTCACCTTTCGCGTCCTGTTCGATTCCTTCGAAAACTCCAACGAGCTGAGGGGTACCAGGTATGAGTTCAAATAATTCTTTGATTTGATCTGTAATTCCAGCCTGAGTCAAACCTTTATCTGTGTAGAGTACTGCCCGTTTACCTCCAAGCCCTTTAATCATCTCAGGAAGTAGGGTTCTGGATCCCGCCCCGCTATTAACAACAGTTCTTACAGAAAATTGAAAATATGATATCGACATTGAATCACCTGCTTTTTTTATTTTTGTATTCTTAACGCGATCTGTATTATCCCAATAACATTTGATACCAAGGTCTTTGGCTTACTTCAGGTACGAGTGAGCAGTGAACATGCTTGACTTGAGAATATTCATCCAGCGCATGGCGTCCCAATTCCCTTCCAAAACCGCTTTGTTTGTATCCACCGAATGGAGCATCACTTCTCATCATATGCCAATCATTGATCCATATCGTACCAGCTTTTAATTCACGTGCTATTTTCATTGCTTTATTGACATCCTTAGACCAGATTCCACCTGCTAAACCATAAATCGTATCATTCGCAATCTCAATTGCCTCCTCAACTGTGGAGTAACGAATGACTGAAAGTACAGGTCCAAATATTTCCTCTCTCGCAATCTTCATGTCATTATGAACCTCTGCAAAAATGGTAGGTTCAATATAATATCCATTTTCAAATCCTTCTACGATTCTACGTTTTCCTCCGCAAACCAATCGTGCACCCTCTTGAACACCGGATTCAATATAAGAAAGAACGCTGTTCAATTGTTGTTTTGATACAAGCGGCCCCATACCCGTTCCCATATCTAATGGATTTCCAATTTTAATGGAGCTTGCAAGCTCGGATAATTGTTCGATTACTTGTTCATAAATGGAATCATGCACAAGGACTCGAGTGCCTGATTCACAAACTTGCCCGGAGTGTGTCAAGAACCCGAATAAAATCCCTGGAATGGTAATATCCAAGTCGGCATCCGGCAATACAATGGCTGGTGATTTTCCCCCTAATTCTAGAGTGACGCGTTTGACCGTTCCCGATGCCATTTGCATGATGTGTCTCCCGACTTCTGTAGAACCTGTAAACGCGACCTTGTCTATACTTGGATGGGTCACAAGCTCCTCACCGATGCTTGCTCCAGGACCGGATACAACATTAAATACACCTGCCGGTATACCGGCTTCAGCAGCCAATTCTGCTAATTTCAAGGTAGACAACGGCGTATTGGATGCTGGCTTGATTACAATTGAGTTCCCCATCGCCAACGCAGGAGCCAACTTCCACATAGCAAGAATCATTGGAAAATTCCAAGGTGTAACGGCCGCTACAACACCAATTGGTTCCCGCCAGATCTGGTTATTACTTGGGCCAGGAAATGGTACTGTTGGGAGGGATTCGACGTAGGCATACTCTACAGTGAACTTTGCTGTTTGCTGCAGGAGATCTACTATGGAGAGTATGTCTAGGTTTGAGATACGTCGAACGGTAGCTCCCGAGCTGATAGATTCTAAGTAACCTAGTTCTTCAGCATGTTCAAGAATCTTATTTCCAAATTGGACAAGTACGTCTGCACGTTCCTGAGGAGACTTTTTAGACCATACTCCCGAATCAAAAGCACGCCTGGCAGATGAAACAGCCTCCTCTACATCTTCTTTCCCGGCTTTCGCTACCTTTGCCGCCACTTCACCTGTTGCAGGGTTTACTACCTCAAACGTTTCTCCGCTTTTCGCCGGTTTCCACTCCCCGTTAATATAGAGTGGATAATCTAGGATTTGCATCGCTGCTTCCATTTAGAAACTCCTCCTTTTTCATTCTTTTATAGACCACAAAATAAAATAATGCTCTCTTATCAAACTATTTAACTTCAACCCGTTCAACTCGCAGAGTTCTTCTTAAAATTTCACCTGTACAATTATTAGATTCCTTCAAAACTTGATTGTGCCTCTGGTACTTTGCAAGCTTGTCCTTCACGAAGGAAGCGCTTTCAATAATATCTTTAGTTTCTTATTTATCATGCTTCCGTGTTCATAGGGACTTGATGGAGACTGTGAAAATTACCATTCTCAAATTCTTTGATTTCTCTCTATATTTTCAACTCTATATTTATTTCCCTCCCCAACTTTTTATTTTTCAGAATATTATCAATTGCTTGAATTTAGTATATATATAATTTACACTGAAATAAATTTACTATTAATAATGAAAACATTACCTACACTTATATATTAAAAGGGGAATCCAATGCATATTGAACAACTGGAATACATAGTAAAGGTTGCGGAAACCAAATCGATTTCATTAGCTGCACAAGACCTTCATGTTTCTCAATCTGGTATCAGCCAATCCATTACGAAATTAGAAGATGAGTTGGGCGTGAAACTATTTAAACGCTACAGACGTCTTGGTGCCATTCCAACTGAAGAAGGCAAAACATTAATTAAAAAGGCATATGAGGTGTTAATAAGACTTCAAGAATTTAAGGAAGAAGCACAATCTCTTAACACAATCGTTTCCGGAGATTTAAAATTATCATCTATCCCCGGCTTTATGCTGCTACTGTTAGAACCTTTATCTGCTTTTAAAAACGCTTATCCCAATGTGAATATAGAAATCTCTGAAAAAGGCACACAGCATATTATTGAGCTTATCGAAAAGAATCAAATAGACATTGGCCTTATCACGATATATGAAGAATTGGTAAAAAAAAGAGAAGATTTATCATTTGACGCAATACTTGAAGGACAAGTGAAGGTATTTGTTGGTAGATCGTCACCTTTGGCTTCACTTAAATCAATCACTCCTGAACAATTAATGAGTCAAAATGTTATTTTATATAATGGGGATTATGTAAAAAGGTTTGCCGATCATTTAATTAGTACATTTGGACCAATGAATATTTTATTTACTTCGGATAATACAGAAGTAATAAAAAATGCGATTATTGAAGGATTCGGAATCAGCTTCGGGCCAGACTTTGCTTTAAAAAATGACCCTTTTGTTTTAAGCGGAGAAATCGTCCCTATTGAAATAAAAGGCTATGAACAAGTAACGATCTGTTTGGGATGGGTTCGTTCAGAGAATAATCATTTTTCCATAAACACAAAGAAATTTTTAGAATATTTTAAATTTCATTCGCGGATGTAAGCAGAGAAAGTGGGGATTAGCTGAAACACTTGATATATTAGTTTTCACTTTGGATATTATGACCCAGAGGGATAGTTTAATAGAAAAAAAGCCCTCCAAAGAGGGACGTGTATGTTAATAAAGCGGCTGACTGTTCTGGCAAGGGGGAAATCCATTAATATCTTGAATCATATAATAATCATACTGTTTTAGGGCGAATTGCGTTTGATACAAATATTCAATAACAAGAACCTTGGAACCCGAAACACCGCACAAAACTCCTGATGTTCCCTGCCCATTTGTTAATGAAATTCCTACAGGCTGGCCCGTTAAATATCTGATTTTTTGTTGCCAAGGCATGATCATCACTCCTTTATGTTAATCCTATTACATTGGAAATGATTAGTGCCTGTATCGCTTATCTTCTTGATGATTTTGTTGAAAGTTGTGATTGGTTACCTCACACTTGACCAGTTGTCCATTATACCCACTGGAAGTTTTTCTCCATAAAAAAAGCAACGACCATTGGCCGTTGCTCTCTTTCCTTACTGAATATTTAATTCCTCCAACACACTTTCTAATGTTTGTCCTTTTTGTGTTTTCAGAGGTTCTGGAGAGTTATCCATCCAAGGATTTTGCATCATGTAATTATTGATGACAAATTGCATATCCTTTGCGTCTACTACTCCATCAAAGTTAATATCTGCTTCGCGTTTGTCTGTATTCCAATTCGATTGAATGTAAAGTGCGTCTTTCACATCAATTACATTATCATTGTTCACATCTCCAGCATGAGCAGTATTATAATAAATTGTTTCTGTAAAAGGCTTTATTTTACCATTTTCTTCCAAACCGACTGTAAAGATTCTCTTAACAGTGAAATGGCCCGGCATATCTACCTCCAATGTGAATGGCTTATCCGTAATTGGTAATTTTGAACTGAAGAAATAATTAATTGCACTACTTCCAAGAGTATGTGGATACTCTATTCCTGCTTCATCTGTTACTTTCACTTTTGCACCAGCTTTTACGTAATCATATGTTGATAATGGTTCTCCTGGAAGGTAAGGATTCTCAAATGCTTCTGGATTGACGTGAGACTTCAAAATAGAGTGCGCTCGTTCCACCCAATAAGGAATAGTAATGCTATCTACGGATTTCTTCGTATCATCTGTATTAGTGTACGATGCTTTGAATTGAGCAATACTTACATCTCCACCATTTGCATCATCTTTCACTTTATATGTGACATCCACCATCGGAGTCGTTCCGTTTACTCCTGATTGCGCCGCATCACCGGTTAATGTCGCAGAAATGGTTGTTTTTGTGCTCGTATACCCATCTATTTCTACATCCGTATTCACTGTCTCAATATCCACTTTCCCATTCAATGTCTCGTGCGGTTTAACACTTTCAAGCTCGACACCCGCTGACAATGGATTAATAAATGAATATTCTGCTTGCTTCATGTTAGTCATATTGTTCATCGAAAGGGTAAGCGTCACCGTATCGCCCGCTGTTACTTTCTTTTTATCCGGAATTGCTGTTCCGTATTGAGTGCCTTGTTTTACAAAATATACCTGTTTATAACTAGAATAGTTCCGTACTGTCGCCATGTTTTCTGCATACATTTTGACTGGAAGCACTGATACACCTGGGACGAGTGTGAGATCTGTGGTAAAGTTTCCGTCAGGGTCTAAAGGAACTTCGGTGCTGAATCGACCGAGCTGATAGACAAATTTATTATTAGCTTGTGATACATCCATACCCCCGGCTTTCATATCTTCCACACCTGAATCGTAAACAGAACCTGTTAATGGGACTGTTGTTTGATCCGGACTATATTCAACCACACCAGAGTCCACGTTGAGATCTAGGGTCGGCTGCGTAACGCTAAAGTAAACCGGCGTATCTGAACTAAAGGTTTTTCCATGATCATTTGTTCCTACCATCTTGATTTTGTACAGCCCTGGTTCTGTTTGTTTCGTATCATACGCAATCGGATTATCCGGGTCTCCCGTTAACGGATAGTAATATCCTTCGTTCATTGCCCCTCCAAGACGATATTCAATTTGCTCATCTGCACCCATGCCGTCCAAAGAGCCAAGGAATCCGATTTCTTCATTCGTTTTCGGATCGACTAGGAATAGATCCAGTGAACGCATATGAGATTTTAATTGGAAGAAAAGCCCGACACCCCATTTTAGACCGTTATATCCAGCTTCATTCGCTACTGTAAACGCAGGAGGACTTGCCTCGATATGATCAATCCCCTCTTCCGCTGTATGAATGCCAAATGGGACTCGATACGTTTCATCCGGATCATCGTTATTCGTGTAAACAACGTATCCTTCATAATTTCCTAATTCAGCCGTTTTTGGAATTATCATCGTCACCGCGGTTTTCTTTTTCTTACCTGCCTTCACCTTCACGGATTTCTTTGTCTCCAAGGTGACACCGTTGGCAGCCGCATCGTTGGCTTCGCGGGAATAATCGTTAGGGAACCTTTTATCCAATGTTTGAAATTCGACCTTCACATCGTATGTTTTCGTTTCATTACTGTTGTTGAACAGTGTGACAGAGCGGGTCTCTCTTATATGCTTTCCATCAACAGCATGGCCGCCAAAGCTGAGGGCACCTGTCGTTTCTTTAATCGTTTGGATTCCCTCATCTGCAAGATTGGCGGCTCCTCCATCACTTGTTTCCGTCTCGTCATTTACTTGAATGCTCGTTTGAGCATGAATGGCTTTATACGGATCCACACGTCCTGCTCCTACTTCAAATACGCTATATTCTTCATTTAATGGAGTTGCCGTATTCATGAGCCTCGATTTGATCTCGGCAGGCGTCATGTCAGGATGAACCTGTTTTAAAAGTGCCGCAACCCCCGCTACATTCGGTGCTGCCATGGATGTACCGGATAAACCTTCATACGCATATTGATAGTTTCCGATTTGATCTTCTCCATGTATATATGACGGTACTGTAGACATGACAGATACCCCAGGCGCAGTTACTTCCGGCTTAATATCATACAATACGCGGGACGGACCGCGGGAGCTGAAATCAGCTAGAACGTCCCCTCCTGTCACAACTGGTTCACCCAGCTCATCAAAAGAAAATGTTGCACTGCCAGAAGCTAGTGCTTGCTTCATTTCGGCTCCTTGTTCATCGCTAATAGAGAATACAGGAAGAGAGTCGAAACCTTCTCCTAAATACACATCTTCCAATGGATAAGCGTTGTATAATAGAAGAGCTTTCGCCCCACCTTTTTTCGCGTTATTAATCATAGAGCGAAGATCAATATACCCACGTGTGTCAAGGATCACTTTCCCATTCAAATCTTTGTCAGAATAAGAACCGTTTTCTCCATCTACAACCTGCAAATTTTGTCCTTTTAATTCTTCTATTTTATCGGCAAACCCTCTGGCAATCAGCTTTAAATCCGCTGATACATTATCACCTGCATGGAACGTTCCTTTAAATGTTGGAATCGTAACAGATGTGTCGCTTGCCCCGACAGTAAGCGCCAATGGAGAGGTACCAGGTGAACCAAGTGTATACATTCCGTTTCCTGAGTTTCCAGCTGACACCACGGCCGTAACGCCGGCAAGCACGGCATTATTAACGGCAATACTCGTCACATACAACGGATCGTTGTAATTCGCACCAAGCGACATGTTAAGCACGTCCATACCGTCCTCCACTGCTTGGTCGATACCGGCTAATATCGCCCCGGTGCTGCCAGTACCGTATGGACCTAGCACACGATACGCATGAATATCAGCATCCGGTGCGACTCCGGTCACCGCTAGGTCAGACTCGTTCGCTCCCTGCCCGGCAACGATTCCAGCCACATGAGTTCCATGCTGCGTAAAATAGTCTCGAGATCCTTTTGGTTTTCCTGCCTTCACCCAATCTTCATACGTTGTTTCCATCGGGTCATTATCGTTATCCACAAAATCATATCCGCCTTTATAGGCATCTTTTAAATCAGGATGATTATAGTCGATTCCTGTATCGAGGATCCCTACCTTCACACCTTCTCCTGTGAATCCTTCGTGATGAAGCCTTTCGATGCCAGGAAACGTGGTCATCCTATTCGGTTCTGTTTGTTTCTCTGAATTTCCTTGTTCTGTGACAGGAGGCTCGACGTGTACTTCCAAATCACTCCAAACAGCCTTTACCTCTTTAGAATCAAGCAACTCTTTTGCTTTATTGGCAGGAATTGTCATTGCCACACCGTTAAAGGCATGCTTATAAGACTGCTTGATTTTGAAAGATGATTTCTTTTGTTTCAACTCATTTTTGAAAATTGTTTGCAGGTCTTTTTGAAAGGTTTCATGAGCTGCATCTACTTTTTCTTTTGCTTTTGTCCTAGACAGGGTTTTCCCTTCGAGTTCCGCTTCCAGCACCGCTGTGTTTTCCGGCTTGTCCTTAAATTGAACAATAACGGAAATGGAATCGGCACTCTTTTGATCTACCTCAGGGGATAGCTGCAGTCCTCCTTGGACATTCGTTTGTAATTGTTTAATCGCTTGACGCTGCTCTGGAGTCAACTTCGACAGTACTTGATCAATGCCTGAAGAGGGCTGTGCATGAACTTGGTGTGTTAGTGTGGCCGGTGCTAGACTACTGCCTACAAGACCTGCACTAAGTGCCAACATTGTGACATTTTTAGTGATTTTCTTTTTCATCCGTCTTTTCCCTTCTTTCTTATCTGGTGATATATTCATACTATTTAAATTTGATAGAATTTAACTTTTGCAAAATTTCATCAAATTCAGTTTTTTTAATCAAGAGAGTTTCAGTTTGTTAATTTTCTTCATCATATATCCTTAATTACCAGGATTATTAAGAAAATTAGATTGGCTATGTCGCTGTGTATAACTGCTTCAATAGATTTCTTCGTATTCATTTATACCTAGCAGTTGTATATACTTGTTTCTTTGGTCATCTGTCGCATGGTGCCTGTATTTCCAGTAAATGAGAAGACATTTTTTAAATCTCTCTATATTACCTATTTGATTTGCTGTATTCGCCACATTCAATAGTTCATCCAAACCTTCCGGCAATAGAAGGGTTTCACACTGGTACAGAGCATAGGCGTACCGAAAATCTAAATTCACTTTCTGCTTCAGCCACAGTTCTACCCCAACAGCCATGTCAGAAATGATATGTTGATACCACTCCAAAAGCCGTTTGGCATCCTCTATACGATTCAATTGAACATATGCCTCGAGCACCTTTGGCAAACCAACATACGTATCCTCTCTACCTTCTAACCAGGAAAGATACTCATCTGCATACTCCAAATGTCCAAAATCTAAATATGCAGCAAACCGGTTTCCTGCGGCTATTTCAGCAAAATATTCGTTTTCTTGAGCATATTGAGAAGTGAGAGCCAATACTTCTTCAAGTGAACCACCCAGACGTACCAATGCAAAACTTTTATACATAAGAGCCCTGGCATAATACTCACCCTCTTTGATCATGCTTTCCAGTCTCTCAGCGTAATACAGAACTTCTTTCCATTGCTCACGTCGATAGTAATACGCTGTAATCCATAAATACGCTTCCATTCTAACTTCTCTTGGCAAACACATCAGATGCTCTAACACATGTGTAAGTGCCATTTGTGCGTTCTCAGTCATTCTCAGAAGGAAAAATCGCCTAAAATAACTGGTTGCCAGTTGTGTTGAGAAATCATTCGATTCATTTTTAATGATCAACTCGTACAGGGGTAACGCCTTCTCCTCTTTTTTCGCTTTCAATAGCTTCTCCGCGACGGTAAAAATATAGGACAAATAGTTCTCTGACGTTTCTGCTATCATGATAAACAACAGATCACTCTTCTGTTTTTCATAACCAAGCGTTATACACTTATACAGGAACTGAATACTTCTACGTTTGTCCAATAATTGGTTTTCGTTAAAGCATTCCTCTACATAAAACGGATAAAGAGAACCTTCCCCCAATCCAAGAGCATTTGTAATGGCATCCAGATGCTTTAGTGAAAGTGGTTGCTTGTGATTGAAAGTACGACTTATATCACTCATATGAATCCCCGAGCGTTGTGCTAAGTCTATTTTTCTCCATCCCAACTCTTTCATAGAGTGCTGAATCTTCTGAAATAAAGTTGCATTCATTTTTCTCACCTGCTATTCGCATTCTAATTCTTTCTTTTTTTCTGTGGGCACTATAAAATTTCATTTCTCCCTAACCAGTTAGTTTCCATTTCATTCTATAGAGATTTGAGATGATATTATTTCTGAGGAATTTCATCAAATTTATTTAGATTCTCATTCTCCGAAAATTCCACACAAGAAAAGAGGTGCCCCATAGGACACCTCTTTCTCCATTTCTTGTTATCCCTCTAATTCAAGACCAATTGAACCGAATAGTTTTTCCAGAGTCACCTTGCCATGCTTTTCTTTCGGCTTTTTATTCTTTTTGGCATCTGGTCCTTTTTCTAAGAAGTTTTTCTCGATGAATCGAAGATCTGTTTCATCGACTTTCCCGTCTTGGTTAATGTCTCCTTTATTGACGCCGATACCTTCTTTTCCATAAGAGAATACGGAAATAATGGCATCTTCAATTTCAATCATACTATTTCCATCAACATCACCAGCAAGGTTTATCTTGTAACCTGTTGATATAAACTTCCCATAATGATTTCCTTTTAATGAATATCCGGATATAAAACTTGTGCTTGTTTTTAAGTGTCCTGGAACGTCCACTATTACATTGTACGTCCTACCATCCGCAGGTACACCTGAGATGGAATATTTCCCACGCGAATCAATCGTTCCTTCGTACTTTTCGCCATCCGGAGATAAAGCATATACTTCCGCTCCAATTTCTAAAGCGACTCCATATGGTAAAGTTGTTGAGCCTGGTTTAAGGAATGCTTCAGGCTTCAAATACCCTTCTATTTCTGAATGTTCAGAAATGAAATCGAAGTAAGATGTACTATAATATGGTAGAGACACCGGCTTAGAATCCCCCGCTTTTGTGTAGTTAGAAGCTGTTACATTCAATTTGTCATTTCCATAGAACCACCTATCATTAATGACCTTAAATGTAACATCCAAGAACGGCATGTCTTCATTCAGCCCGGTAAATCCATCCCCATTTATCTCTGCCCCCACCTTTACAGTAGAGTAATAACTGCCTTCTTTCACTTCGGCTTCTTGAAGGGATGCTTCAATACCATTTTCTTTTGCATATTTCTTCACTGCCTCATTCAACTTAACTGATTCAAACGAATATTGTTCCCCTTTGAATTCGACAGTGTACTCTCCAGAAACCAGATTCTTTACGTTATTCAGGCTCAGTGTCATCGTAACCGTATCGCCTAATTTCACTTCTTTCTTGTTGTAATCGGAAGTCAGGTATTCAGTACCTTCTTGCAGGAAAATATATCGTTGGTAATTCACATTCGCTGCGATGTCAGTTGCTGCCAAACTTAACCTCAATGGTCCGTCAGCGATATCAGAAGGTTCAATACCAAATTCAGTATCCCCTTCTGAATCTGCAGGAGGGAAACAGCAATTAAAGTATTCACGTGTGCCTGTTGCGATCAAGAATTTGTTCGAAGATTGGTCATAGTCCAATCCTTTTGATTGTAAAGCGCTCACTGTTTCATCCTGGACATTTCCATGAATCCAAAATGCTTCTTTCCCAAATTCTTCCGTGTACATATCTTCACTGATTTCATACACATCAGGAGATTTATCAAAGGTTACTTCAGGCTTTGTATTGTCGATAAAAACAGGTGTGTCGACTGAATAAGTCTTTCCTTCCTCGTCATGACCGATAAACCCTAACTCGTAGTCTCCTTCAGGCAGATCGATAGCTTGGTCTGATATCGGATCTCCCTTGTCATCAGTAAATGGATAAATTATACCAGCGAAAACACCAGGAATATAGTATCTAAAGTCAGGTTTAGCCGCGGCATCTGCGATTGAAGCCACAAACCCAATGGCATCACCTGTTTGACCATCTTTTACTACAATGTCTATCTTGGTCAGCGGACTTTTCATTTGGAAAGCAGCCGTCAATAGTGGATTGTAATACTGCCATTTTGGCGTATTGTTCGCAAGGGCTGGTCTATCTGTTTCAAGATATTCAAATCCTTTTTCTGTGACTCGAATAGCGAACGGAACTTGATAGGTCTCACTGGAATCACTTGCATTCCTCAGATGAATGTATCCTTCATATCGCCCTTCTTCAGCATTTTCCGGGACGGTGATCGTTGGTGAAATTTCTTTAGAATTCCCACTAGAAACCACAACACTAGTTGGAAGATCTAAATGAATCCCATTCTTCACTGAATCACGAATACCCTCACGGTCGCCATGATATTCGACTTCTATCTTGAATGACTTTTCTTCTTCTCCGTTGTTTTCAATGAACATTTTACTAGTTCCTTCAACGCCAGCTCCGGATTTATAATGACTACCGAAGGAGATCGAAGCTGTCTCTTCATCAATCTCTACCACTTCACCATTTTCATTTAGATTCTTTGTTCTATCCATCACTTTAACAGATACATCGGCATGTACCGCATCATAAGCATCCACACGTCCCGCACCTTGTTCAAATACAGAAACGTCACCGTTCAAGTCTTCAGCTGTGTTCATCAATGCTGCTTTTACATCAAATGGCGTATACTCTGGGTGTTCTTGAAGCAGTAAGGCTACGACCCCTGCCACGTGAGGAGTGGCCATGGAAGTTCCTTGAAGGCGGGCATAGGCATTTGAATAATCTTCTCCTTCTTCAGGGCTATTGATATATTCAGGAATGGTCGAGAAGATCGCGACTCCTGGTGCCACCACATCAGGCTTAATATCATAGCTTCCATTCACAGGTCCTCTTGAGCTGAACCCGGCGAGATTATCCCCTTCTGTTTGAATGCTGGCTAAGTTGCCAAAGGTAAGAGTAGCGCTATCTCCAAGTCCTTTTAAACGCTCACCGTCTGCTTTTGTCATGCGGAATGCAGGGATGAATTCTGCACCTTCCCCTAAATAGGCCTGAATGTCTCCGTCTACGTTATTGTAGATGATGACAGCTTCTGCCCCAGCTTCTTTCGCATGTTTCATCTTATCCACAAATGTAAGTTCTCCACGCTGAATAAGAGCGATTTTCCCAGTGAAGTCTTTTCCTTCGAAATCTGCCTCGTATCCTAGTCCTGCAAATACCACTTCCTTGGACTGATTTTGAAGAGACGCTAAATCATTTGAAAAGTTTTTACCCAATAATAAAACATCCTTAAATGATTCTCCATCTACACTAATGGATTCAAAGTTTGCGATATCCATTGCAAAATCACTTGCCCCAACGGTAATTCCAAGAGCAGCTGCTCCAGGAGCCCCCAGTGTTTTTTCATCCGGGCCGTTGTTACCTGCTGCGACTACTGCAACAACACCCGATAACATTGCATTATTAACGGCGACCGATGTAGGATATAGCGGATCATTGTTTGATGCCCCCAATGATAAGTTCATCACGTCCATCCCATCAGCAACCGCTTGCTCAATTCCTGAAAGTACACTTGTGGATGTTCCTGAACCATAAGGACCCAGAACACGATAGCCATATAAATCGACATCTGGAGCTACTCCCTTAACCGCATAATCGACCGTGTTCTTCTGATCACCTGCAATCGTTCCTGAAACATGTGTGCCATGCTCCGTATAGTAGGTCGTTCCGGAAGAAGGGTTGATCTCTGGTTCACCGGATTCTTTCCAATCTTCATAGGTCGTTTCCATTGGGTCGGAATCGTTATCGATGAAATCATAACCACCTTTATACGCATCTTGTAAATCAGGGTGATGGTAATCTACCCCTGTGTCGAGTACAGCAACTTTTATACCCTCGCCTTTCACATTTTCATCATGAAGCTTGTCCACATTGATTTGTGGGATACTATCCATCATTTTAGATTCTGAAGTATCCTTCTCTATGTTAGGAAGTTCAAGTTGTACTACTTCATCCTTCCATACCCGCTTCACAACCCCGGAAGCAAGTAACCCTTCAATTTCATTCCCTGGTATCGTCATTGCCACCCCTGCGATCGCTGAACGATACTCCTTTGTGATTTTTGCCTCTTTCAGTTGGGGACCTGCACTCTTTTTATTTATCATCGCGTTAAAACTTTGCTTGAATTCACTATGTGCCTTTTCTACTTTTGTATCCGCTGCTTTTGTCGTTGTACGCAATCCCTTTGCAGCCTGTTTCATCATTTCAACTTTAGCAGGAGCTTGTTTGAACTCAACGATTACATCGACAAGCCCATCTGTTTCCGTATTGATATTTGGTGCGATTTCAAAATCCGGCTTTGCTTCGATTTGTTGAAGAGCTTTTCTTTGTGCTTCCGTCAAATTGGATAAAACTTTTTCTACGTCTTTTACTTTAGTAAGTTCAGGCTTACTCTCTGCCATAACATTAAATGGAATTCCTGAAGTTCCTAATAAACTAGCAGCAAGCGCAACAGTTAATATTTTTGAATATCGTTTCCCGTTCATACATTTCCCCCCATATTTTCGTCAATCCAAGGTGTAAATCGTCTACTAAATATTATTGTATTGCTTTTCGATAAATCTGTTAATTGGGAAATTTCTATATATTATTCTATTATCTACTTAATTTATCACCCTTTACTTAGTGAAAAACGGTAAGTCAATAGAAGATATGATCAATAATGTTGGGAAAGTTTTGTCGTATAGTGACATTACACCTACTTTTGTTCGCTGATCTTCCTTAGAATTGAACTGTTGGAATCGCACACCATTAGGTATAAAGATATGTAAAAATCCCACATTTCACAAATTCATGAAATTAAAAAAGCAACTGCTTTTGACAGTTACTTTTATACTTGTTTACCAGGATTGAAAAGTGATATTTTTACAAACCAGCTATTTTTCGAGTTTTGCTAAAAGAAACAAAATGGCTTGAAAAAATTGACCTTTCAAACCATTTCGCATTTGCTATACTTCTAGTTAGATTATACTCTCATTTTAATTGATCCCTAAGTCTTTCTTTATGTCCTCTAGAGAATCCCCATTGTACTTATCTTTTGGCTTCGGAGCATTCTCAACACCTGGATCGGTTTCTAGGAAGTTGTGCTCTATTAATGCAAAGTCTTTTTCATCAATCGTTCCGTCGAAGTTCAGATCCGCATTTTGATCATCTGTTCCCCAGCTGTTCTTCAATTCAATCGCATCCATGATATCAATCACACTGTCCTGATTGATGTCTCCTGCATCTTGCTTTCGAAGAGGCAACGTTCTCCAAGTGCCGACAATCTTGTCTTCCCTCTGTTCATAGACATGGAAAGTCGATTTAACAGGGAAATGACCAGGAACCTTGACTTCCATCTGGAATGGCTTATCTGTCACAGGAAGCTTGACTTTAAAGTCATTGTCTCTAGTGATCTCACCATCATAAATATTGCCTTCGAAATCCGTTACCTTCATTGAAATTGGGAGATTTGAAAAGTCTGTTTGCCAATCGAACGAACCGTCAGTGCCAAAGAACCCTTGAGCCATCACATCTCCTCTCACTTCTGAGTGGCTGCGGTTCAGTTCAGTAATGGTTCCTTCAAAATATCCCTTTAAGTTGGAAGTGCTGCCATCAACATCACTATAAGATACTGAATAGGATGGCACTTTTAACATATTATTTCTGGAAAATGGAGCATCTTTTACCTCAAAGGATGCTTCAACCATTGGAATATCTCCTGAGACTTCTTCTCTAGCGTCGTCAACTTCAACAGATATTTCTAAATTATTTCTGTAGCTGTTGATTACATTTTCTTCAAATGTCAGTTGAGCTGAACCAAATTTGGCGAAATCCGGATGGATCCTCACGTCTATTAATTGTAATTGTTCGGTATCATATTGAAGTTTGAACGTGCCTTCTTTTAATTTCTCTACGTTGTCGACTGACAGTGTCATTTTAAGCTCGTCGCCAGCTTTCACCTCATCCTGATCTGTTGACACAGTAGCGTATTGGGTGCCTTTTTCGACGAAGGAATTCAGAATTGGTCCTTTTTGCGCGAAGTTCCCTACAGAATCGTATCCGAAAAAACCGACCGGATAGCTGCTAAGTATCGGGTCCATCAATATTTCATCCGAAATCGTTCCATTGGCATCCGGGTATAAATAGCCATCTGGATATGGAGAACCATAGTAATACTCGATGTAATTCTTGGATTGATCGATTTCAAATCCTGCTGCTTTCATTTCTTCAATATTTTTATCATACATGGTCATTGTGAACGGCAGCGTTTCTGTGCCTTCTTCATATTCATATACACCGTTTGGAAGCGAGCTTGAGAATTCAGGTGCGGTATTATCAATGTACGTATCGGCATCTTTCGTGAATGTCTCACCTTCATTGTCGATACCAACCAGCCTTAACTTGTAATGGCCTTCAGGTGCCAATACAGGATTGACTGAGATGCTGTTATCTCCATAAGGATAGTAGGAACCATTAAATGCAGGCTGTATAATGATCCTTTGCCCTTCAGGAAGACCTTCAGTGTTATAAGTACCTAACAGCCCCAATTCTTCATTCGTTTTTGCATCAACCAGGACCATACTCATTCGCTTCATCGGTGATTTAAGGGCGAAATCCATAGGTGTAAAATTCTGTACCGGTCTGAATTGATGATTTTCTTTTGTAGAAAAATTCAATGCATTGGCGTATTCTATCCCCTTTTCAGAAACCCAGATACCAAATGGTATTTGATATTCCTCTGACTGATCATTTTCATTCACGTAACGGATATATCCTTCATAGTAACCTTCTTCAGCTGTTTTAGGGACATTCAAGAATACGTTTGTTTTCTTTTTCTTTCCCGCTTTTACTTTAATATTATTATCAAAGGTTAAGTGAATTCCATTTTCTGAAGCGTTTAGAGAATGTTTTGTAAACTCTACACTCCCATTAAACGTTTTCGTTTCTTCACCAGAATTTTCAATCATGATCGTACGATGATTTCTGAGTGAATTCCCTTCCACATACTGTAAACCAAAACTGAGACCACCCGTCAGCTCATCAATCTTCATTTCCTCGCCGTTTGCGATGGTTGTCGTCTCATCAATGACCTGGAAATTCATATCTGAATGAATGGCTTCAAATGGATCTATTCTTCCGGCACCCACTTCATAGACACTGTAGTCGCCATTCAATGGATCTGCCGTATTCATGAAGATTGATTTCACATCAGCAGGTTCCAAATCAACATTTGATTGTAACAGCAATGCTGCCATACCTGCTACATGTGGGGAAGCCATGGACGTTCCGGACAATCTTGCATAAGCATATTCATAAGAACCATTCTCTTTGTCATTAATATAAGAAGGAACCGTTGACAGAACACCAACACCAGGAGCGACAATTTCAGGCTTGATGTCATAGTTCATTCTGGATGGTCCTCTCGAACTGAAATCGGCAAGGCGGTCACCTTCTGTCGTTATGGCACCAAGATCGCTAAAGGTGAACATTTTTCCTTCCTGGATGCTCGCTTTTAGTGCTTCTCCATCTGCCTTCGTCAAGGAAAATGTAGGGATATAATCGACTCCCTCACCTAGGTAATGGGGGATATGTCCTTCTTCTTCATTGTTATACAGAAGAATCGCTTTAGCCCCCCGCTGCTTTGCTGCCTTAATTTTATCGACGAAAGCAATTTCTCCTCGGCTGATTAAGGCGATTTTCCCCTCTATACTCTTACCTATGAAATCGCCTGGTTTCCCAAGTTCAACATCAACGATTTCCAAGCTTTTTCCTTCTAAATCTTCCAAATGATCGCTGTAGTTTCTCGCCATTAACCTAAGGCTTACTTTTTCGGAACCATATTGACCGTTGAACGTCGGGATATCTATTGGAACATCACTTGCTCCGACTGTTAAGGCTAGGGCGGCCGTCCCAGGAGAACCTAAAGTGAAGGAATCACTTCCGGCATTACCCGCTGACACCACAGCTGTCACTCCACTCAAAACGGCATTGTTAATAGCTACTGAAGTCGGGTACAACGGATCATTTACACTCGCACCCAGTGAAAGGTTAATGACATCCATTCCGTCTGCAACAGCCCGATCAATTCCAGCAATGACGCCTTCACTACTGCCGCTGCCATAAGGTCCGAGAACACGATAGCCATAAATGTCTGCTTCCGGTGCAACCCCTTTGATATTGTATTCGCTTTCATTATTGCCTTCACCGGCAATCGTTCCTGCAACATGTGTTCCATGTTCTGTGTAATAGCTATTTCCATTTGAAAATTCAGGACTGCCGGATCCTTTCCAGTCCTCATACGTCGCTTCCATCGGATCCTCATCATTGTCAATGAAGTCATAACCGCCTTTATAGACTTCGTCGAGGTCAGGGTGATTATAATCGATCCCTGTATCAAGGACACCCACTTTAATTCCTTTACCTGTAAAGCCTTCACTATGTAGTTTGTCAACCCCTAAGTAAGGAAGGCTCTCCATCATGTAATCTTCAGCTTGTTCGTTTGAGAGAGTTTCTGTTTGGACTGGCGGGTCAATTTGAACTTCGACGTCGCTGTATACAGATCTGACGACATCAAGAGCAAGTAATTCTTCGATTCGATTAGCTGGAAGTTCCACTGAGACACCGTTCATAGCATTCTTATAGGTTTTCCCAACCTTGAAATCATTGCTTCCTCTGCCTTTGAACATTTTCGATATTTCATTTTTGAAGGTTTTCTGATCATTTTCTACATCGACTTTGGCTTTACTTACGTCCAGTTTCTTTCCTTCCAGCTTTGCTTTTAATTGGGCGACTTTCTCAGGATGGTGGTCAAGCTGTACAATGACTTTAACAGAATCTTCACTTTCAAGATTTACAGTTTGAGATAAATAGAGTCCTTGTTTTTCAACTGACTGAAGCTGTCTATAGTTTTCCAGCTGCTGTGGAGTCATGTTAGCCAATACGGATTCAATAGATATTGGCTTTTCTGCAAGGACATTGATTGCCGGGATATTACCCGAACCAAGCAAAAGTCCTGCACTTAGTGTATAAACTAACATATGCTTTTTGCTCTTCATCTTACTTACCCATCTCCCTTATCTGAATTTTCAATCAATTAAAATATAGCATGGGGATAGATGGTTACATATAGGGGGAAAATGATAGGTTAATAGGTATGATTCCTTTGCCTCAATAAAATAGTTTTATTATTAGCAGCTCCACACTTATAGACATAATATATAGCCTGTTATAATCAGAAATGAATATCCCTAACCTCATTGTATTAGCTGTTTTTTCATTCAATCATTAACAACTGATGCAGGGAAAGGTCTGGACTTTGTTCCTGATTCATTTTCCCAATAAGAGACTTATCGTATATAATCCCTGTTTATTTTCATAAATTGAGCTAATTGTGCTTTATAGGATAGAGTAGAAGTTGATTCCCGCTCCAATAAACTTTCTTAACATCGGTTCGTTTTTATAAATCCTATAAAATACACTCTTTTAGAAAAAAGCCTCATAAAAAGATAAAGAGGCTGGGACAAAACTAAAAAACCCGAACAAATCTGCACACTAATAAGCAGGTTTGTTCGGGTTTGACTTAGGATAAAAAACTTTTGTCCCAGCCTCTAGAAAATCCATCTAATTGGGATGTCCATGGTTGAAGATTAATTTTCTTAAGAGTTCATTCGATAACTGAAAGTATTTATTGGAAGAAGCAAGATCTCCTTTTTCATTAAAAAATTCTGCTAATCGCTCTGAATATGAGACCGCTTTATAAAGGTTATCCTTTATCATCATCGGCAAACCATAATCGATTAAATAATCGGTGAGCCTTTTGTAATCTTTTGTAGCTTCCAAATAAAGGGCCATTAACTCTACATACTTACTGGATTGCTGATCTCGAAAATCCTTTAGAATATCTTGCAAAAGATTCGCAGCCCTATCGTTTTCTTCTAGGTCAAGTAAAACCTGAATAACTTCCACAAAAGAACTATAATAACCGATTGTATGCTTCTTTTTCAAGTTAAGAGATTGGGTGAAAAACTCCAACGACTCTTGAAGTCTTCCTTTTCTATTATGTAACAACCCTAAATTATGAAGGGCACTTATTTTAGTATCATTGTCCTTTAACATCTCGGCATCATTTAAAGCTGTTTCGAGCATGATTTCTGCCCGTTCCAGATCATTTATATATATTAAGTTAGCCGAAAGTCCGATTTTCACATGTAGGATCCGCAAGATATTCCCTGTATTCTGAAAGATACGTAAAGCCTTATAAGAATAATGGAGGGACAATGTAAAATGCTTTAATAGTCCATGATTGGCGGCTTTGTAATAATAGTAATCCGTTACTTTTTCACTAAATAGATCTGCTTTATCTTCTATACTATCTAAAATGCCTATCGCTTTAACATGCTGCTGTTTCCGACCATAATAAATACCTTGAAAGAACTCCCAGAGAAACCGTTCAAATGTAGAAAATTTCGTCATATTTTTTTTAAGTTCAAAGGAAACATATTCAAATTCAGATATATTATCTGTAAATAGTAAATATCGAAGTATATAAAGCTCATATAAATAAACCATTTCCGTACATTGAAGAAAATCTTTATGCTTCCCTAACTCTTGGTAAAGTCTTTCGGCATGGTCTCGATGCAGTCTCTCGATCGCTTCATAGAATTGGGCCAGCTGACGCTTTAAGAATTGCGTTTTCTTGGTTTCCTCCTCAATTGAAATACCTAGTCTTTTGCACAGCATTTCCAAGGTTTCAAGATTTCCTTCTTTAGTACTATTCTCGATCTTACTTAAATGGGTCGTAGAGCAGATTCCTTGACAAAGCTGTTCTTGCGTCTTATTTTGTTTCTTACGATGGTAATAAATAATCCTCCCGATAGACATCCTGACCCTTCCCCCTTTGTACTTACTCTTTATTATACATGGGTTCCCTTTATCTTTTAAGACTCCCTCTATAATTCTTTCATAAGTAACTCGCTGACAAAGTCATTAAAGGTGATTGATCTATATGGAGAAAAACCAACATACTATTAATCTAAAATAATTCATTCACAAATGTAATTGGAAAATTGGTTAAGAGAATATCTTTACCAAATAAATAAAAAAGCTTGCAGAGAAAAATGATTTTCCCTGCAAACCCGAAATCTCTTTTATTATAGAGACTAATCATTGATACTATATTCTTGTATTTTCTATGCCCGATCAAATAACACACGACCCGCAATCCCAGGATTCGTCATTTCATAAGGATTCAGGATCAAATCAAGCTCTTCCTCAGTCAAAACATCATATTCCAGGCAAAGTTCCCTTACAGACTTCCCTTTTAGAATGGCTTCCCTCGCAATACGTGATACAACTTCATATCCTAAGTGAGGATTGACCGCAGTAATGATTCCCACACTATTTTCCACATACTCTTTCATACGTGTCTCATTCGCTTCAATTCCCACAAGACAATTGTCCGTAAAGCTTCTGAAGGCATTGTTCATAATGCTGATGGATTGAAGGAGATTGAATACGAGTACGGGTTCCATCACGTTCAGTTCAAGCTGACCGGCTTCAGAAGCCAATGAAATGGTATGATCATTTCCAATAACCTGAAAGGCTACTTGATTGATTAGTTCCGGCATAACCGGATTCACTTTACCAGGCATGATCGAAGAACCAGGCTGTCTGGATGGCAGTGATATTTCACCAAGTCCTGCCCGTGGCCCTGAAGCCATCATGCGCAGGTCATTGGCGATCTTGGACATATTGACCATACATACCTTCAATGCAGCCGAAACTTCAGTGTATGCATCGGTATTTTGCGTAGCATCGACAAGGTGCTCAGCTCCGGTAAGTGGCAAACCACTGATATCAGCCAGATGCTTCACGACACTCTTGATATAAACTGGATCCGCGTTTAATCCAGTCCCTACTGCAGTCGCCCCCATGTTTACTTCATAGAGGTGATCCCGAGTTCGTCCGATCCGTTTAATATCACGCTCCACCACCCTGCTATACGCTTCAAATTCCTGGCCAAGGCGAATCGGAACAGCATCCTGCAGGTGGGTACGTCCCATTTTAATGACGTGATCAAACTCCTGTGCTTTCTTTTTAAAGGCGGTCAGCATATGTTCCATCGTGATAAGAAGCTTCTCTAATAATTTCAGCGTGGAAATATGGATGACCGTCGGAAATACGTCATTGGTTGACTGTGACATATTCACATGACTGTTCGGACTTACCTTGCCATATTCCCCTTTACGATGGGACATGAGTTCCAGGGCACGATTGGCAATGACCTCATTGGCGTTCATGTTGATGGAAGTCCCTGCCCCTCCCTGGATGGGATCGACAATAAAGAATTCATGAAGCTTCCCTTCCAATATTTCATCAGAAGCTTGTACGATGGCTTGACCGATCCCGTCATAAAGACGTGTGGTTTCCATGTTTGCCAGTGCTGCCGCTTTCTTCACGACTGCTAAGGCATCGATCATCTCTTTATGGATTTTGTACCCCGTAACCGGAAAGTTTTCCACTGCCCGTAAGGTTTGAATTCCATAGTATACATCTTCAGGAACTTCTTTTTCTCCAAGAAAATCTTTTTCTATTCTAAATCCACTAGTGACATTTATCATTTTTTTCTCCTCATTTTCGAATTACAGTTACTCTAATTGATGATTTTATCAATTCCTGACACAGTAGGCAACGATTAATGACAAATCCCCATTTATTTCATTACTCTCCATATAAAAAAGCGCACTTCTTAAGATATACGCTTGAATGAAGGATATTGGGTTTTATCACAGTGATTACCTGACAAAACCATTTTCATCCACGAAGTGCCTCAGATTCTGAAGCGAGAATCTCACTCCATCATTGCATTATTTTTTGATTATTCATTTTTTTATAACTAGTAATCATAAGATGATGATACAATAAAAAATGTATTCATTATAATCAATAGGAGTGATAGACATGTCAGTCAATGTTTACCTGAATTTTAATGGGAATTGTCGAGAAGCCGTTGAGTATTATGCAGAGGTATTCGGTACAGAACCACCACAGATCATGACGTTTGCGGAGGCACCTCCCCACCCTGATTATCCCCTTCCTGAAGAAGCTAAGAACCTGGTATTACATACAAGACTGACAATCGATGGCAGCAACGTCATGTTTTCAGATGTGTTTCCTGATATGCCTTTTGTAGAAGGAAACAATATCACCCTTGCTCTGGTAAGCAAGGATACTGAAGAGTTGACGACCCGCTTCCACAAATTGAAAGAAGGCGGTAAGGTGGATATGGAGCTTCAGGAGACGTTCTGGAGTAAGTTGTATGGTCAGGTTACTGATAAATTTGGTATTCAGTGGCAGTTTAACTATGAGAGTGAAGACTTGTAAATAGTTTAATAAACAAATGATTAAGGTTCCATTACCTTTATTTAACTAAAGTTAATGGAACCTTTTTTTATGCGTTCTCTTCAACAGTGTACAGCATACATTTAAGCTTTAAAGTCATTTCATCCAGGGCACGTTTGGCTTCATCCACCGTTCCTATCATATTAATGAAACTATGGACCATATCTTGATAATGCAGCAGTTCGACGTTAATCCCTGCCTTCTCCAGACGATCCCCGAAAGCTAGCCCTTCCTCCCTCAGAGGATCGAATTCAGCTGTAACAAGCAGTGTTTCTGGCAAACCCTCCATTGAGTGTACTCTTAGAGGTGAAACATATACATCTGAGCCTTCAGAAGGATCATTCAAATAATGTTGCCAAAACCATTTCATTTTTTCATTTGTTAGATTGTATGTATGATTTTCTCTGTAAGAAAGTGTGTCAAAGTTATAGTCCATAACCGGGGTAATAAGAACTTGAAGGGACAACTTGTATTCTTCAGAACCCCTGAAATATATGGCAGCAGCGGCAGCCAAGTTGCCTCCAGAGCTTTCACCACCGACGGCGATTTTTGTTACGTCCCCTTTCAATCTTTCTCCATTTCTAAATGTCCATTTAATGGATTCAATTACATCCAGAAACGCCGAAGGATATTTATGTTCAGGGGCGAGGCGATAACCGACTGAAACGACGACGATGCCGGCATGCTTAGAAAAATACCTGCATAGGTTATCTGCGCTATCCAAATCTCCAAATACCCATCCTCCCCCATGGGAATATATGAGGACAGGGTAAGGACCTTCTCCACTTGGTGTATAGATTCGAACCGGAATGTCATGCCCCTCTGATGAAGGAATGAAGGTATCTTCAACAACCAAGTCATCGATAGAAATGGTAGTGAAGAATTCTCTGGCACTTTTATAGTATTCTCTGGATTGCTCTGGAGTCAGAATATCCAATGGGGGATGATTAAGTTCTTTCATTTTCTCACTAATAGTATGTAATAGTTCGCTTACTTGAGGATTAAGAGGCGCCTTCACTTTCATCAGACTAATTCATTCCTTTGCGAATTCATAGATTTCAGCCACTCCACCTGAATATTCTCGTCCTTCATTTTCTCAATAACCGAACCTCTCTCTCCCACTATCAACGAAGCTTTTTTATTCTGTAGATCAATTTTGCTTATTACTTCCCCTCCCAATTTTTTTAATATTGGTATCACAATCCGATTGCGAATGTCAGGTTCTCCGATAATTCTTCTTGCTTCCTTATAGTGATCAAATAAAAAAATGATCATGGATCTAATCATTGAAAGTCCGTCTTCTCTATTTAAATATTCCTTGGGACCAATCAATAAGTGCATCCCTAAATCTCCATTCCGATACTCATAGAATTCCTTGATTGGATCTTTTTCAATGGAGTATGCAACCAGGTAGCATACTGGTTTGCCGTTAAATGTTCCTATGTAAATATCTTTATGATCTGCTTCGATAGACTGCTTTAACCATTGTTTAAACTCTGACATCGGCAGGTTCAACTTCCAAAATGGGGCTATGTGAGGTTGATGCATCCATTCATGGAGAGTGGACAAATCCCGTTCAAAATCCACCGGACGGAACAAAAAATTGTCTGCCTTGTCTCCTTTTATAATGAAGAATTCTGATTCATTAACTGTTTTAATCATGGTCAATCCCCCTGTTCATTCAACTATAGTGATAATGATTATCATTATCACGCACATTGATATTATATGAATATGAGATTACACTTGTCAACCAACCTTTTGACCTATGTATACTCTCTGACCAGACCAACTGACTTTACAAAAAGGAACCTAAAATAAAAAAAGAGGCTGCTGAAATAAAATTCAACAACCTCTTTCTATCAACCTTTAATGCATATTACTCAATACCCAGATTGATCCAAGTACGATTACAAGGGCGATAAATGCAGCTGACATCATTTTTCCTACCTGCCATCTGCCTTCTCCTTCTGTTACGTGCATGAACATAAACAGTTGGATTGCCGCCTGGATAAAAGCAAGAACAAATACAAGAGCAACCATCACATTGTATGCCAGTCCTGCGTATAGTCCGAACCAAACGGCTAAGAATGTCAATGCAATCGATAACACAAAACCAATGATCTGTGTCCAAGGAATACGACTATGATTCGCTGTATTGTGATCCATTATCCCACCATCCCTAGTAAGTACACGCTTGTAAACACGAAGATCCATACAAAGTCTAAGAAGTGCCAATACAAGCTGGATACGAATAGTTTTTTAGCGGTATCTGGATTTAACCCTTGTCTTTTCACCTGGAACATCACAAGTATTATCCATAGGATACCTAATGATACGTGTAGACCATGCGTACCGGTCAATAGATAGAAAGAAGACCAGTATGCATTGGTTCCCATGGCGGCTCCCTCATGGATCAGGTGAAGGAATTCCGTTATTTCCATATAAAGGAACCCTGCACCAAAGAACAATGTGATGATCAGCCAGACCATCATCCCTTTGACATTTCTTCTTCTTAATTCATTTATTGATATCCCTGAAGTGAAACTACTGATTAATAACAGTAACGTCATGATGATTGTATTCTTCAGATCAAACACTTCAGATGGAAGCGGACCTCCAACCGTGCCGCTTTCAAGGGCAAAGAATGTCGCGAAAATAGTGGCAAATAGAGCTACTTCCGCACCCAGGAAGACCCAGAACCCAAAAATATTCAGTTTGCCGATCTCCGATTGATATTCAAGTGGCGTATTTGGATCTATATTCGTACTATGTGCCATATTCACGCCTCCCTCTTATACGGATTTTCAGTTTTTTCTATTTCTTCCACACTTACATAATAACCAGCATCCTGTTTGTGTGAAAATAGTGAACGGTATGCCATGCAACCGAAGATACCGATAAGGGCAAGAATCGCCATCCACCACAGTTCAAACACCAAGCCAAATCCACCAACGAAGAATAACCCGGACATGATGAATGGTGTCCCTGCATTGCTAGGCATATGGATCGGTTTATACTCAACCTTTTCAGGCTTACCAGATTCTTTTCTTTCTTGCTTCATATAGTAGAATGCATCCGCACTCTTCACTTCAGGAACATGTGCGAAGTTATAATGAGGTGGAATCGCCGAACTAGTCGCCCATTCAAGCGTACGTCCATCCCAAGCATCCCCTGATAGTTCCCGTTTTGCAAAACGGTAGCTGTAGTAAACATTATAGACGATGATCATGAACCCTACTCCCATTCCGAAAGCCCCGACAGAAGAGATGACGTTCAATGCCATCCAGCCATCTTCTGGTCCGTATGTGTACACACGTCTTGGCATACCGGAAAATCCTAATACGAATTGAGGTAAGAAACATACATTGAAACCGATAGAGAAGAACCAGAAAGCCCATTTCCCTATGCGTTCATTCATCTTATGTCCAAACATTTTTGGATACCAGTACACGAGTCCTGCGAAGCAGGCAAATACCACACCGGCAATCAGCGTGTAGTGGAAGTGAGCAACCAGGAAGTAGTTGTTGTGATATTGGAAGTCAGCTGCAGCCATACCGAGCATGACCCCTGTCACTCCACCGATCAGGAAGGTCGGAATGAACGCAACAGACCACATCATTGCGACGGTAAATTCAATCCGCCCTTTATAAAGGGTACCCAACCAGTTAAATATCTTGATCCCGGTCGGTATGGCAATCGCCATCGTCGAAATCGAGAATACACTGTTAACCGCAGCGCTTCCGCCCATCGTGAAGAAATGGTGAACCCACACAACGAAGCTTAACCCTGAGATTGCAACAAGTGATATAATCATCGATTTATAACCAAACAATGTTTTTCTTGCAAATGTTGCAATGATTTCTGAGAAAATACCGAAAGCAGGCAAAATAACGATATATACTTCCGGGTGACCCCATAACCAGAATAAATTCGACCAGAGCATCGGATTTCCGCCTGCTGTCAGCGTGAAGAAATGGGTACCGAATAATCGGTCAAACGTCATCAACGCTAATGTCACCGTTAAGATCGGGAAAGCAAATACAATAATGAATGCTGTGATCAATGTCGTCCACGTGAACATCGGCATACGAAGAAGCGTCATGCCTGGTGCACGCATTTTGATGATCGTAACAACAAAGTTGATCCCCGTTAATAACGTACCAATTCCGGAAATCTGCAAGCCAAGGAGGTAATAATTAATTCCCGGTCCGGGACTCCCTTCAATCGCCAATGGTGCGTAGTTCGTCCATCCGGCATCCGGTGATCCACCGAATACGAATGACATGTTGAAAAGGATCGCCCCAAACATGAATGACCAGAAACTTAAGTTATTCAGGAATGGAAAGGCGACGTCTCTTGCCCCGATTTGCAGGGGAACGATGACGTTCATTAATCCCAATAGAAATGGCATCGCCATGAATAGAATCATGATCGTACCATGAGTCGTAAAGATTTCATTGTAGTGCTGTGATGATAAAAATTCATTGTTAGGCACCGTTAATTGCGCCCTCATTAAAAGGGCATCTACTCCTCCGCGGAAGAGCATGATCAATGCAGCAATGATATACATGATCCCGATTTTTTTATGGTCAACACTCGTGATCCAGTCATTCCACAGCCATTTCCATTTTTTAAAGTACGTAAGGGTCGCAACGATCCCAATTACGGTGAAAACGATGGAAATGTTGGCTCCAAGAATCAACGGATCATTGAGGATTAAATTATCTTTAATAAAATCAAACATCTAGAGTCCTCCTTTCTTAGTGCTCATGTCCTTCGTTATTTTCATGATCTTTATGCTCTTCTTCATGGTCTTCATGATCTTTCATTCCATCATGGTCTTCATGGTTATCATGATCTTCCATGTCTCCGTGATCACCATGATTTCCATGACTTGACTCAGCATCTTTATCCGCACCATGTGAAGAAGCCTCCACACCATATTTCTCACGGATCGCCATGGCATATTCAGAGTTCTTTCCATGGTCAACAAAGGCTAAATGAGTGGATGAAAAGGTCATTTTATCAACCGTGTCAGGCAGCATGAGTTTTTCATATGTCTCTTCGGTTAATTTTGGCTCATTTTCCTGAGAATCTTTTACCCACTCTCTATACTTCTCTTCTTCTAACGCAACAAAATCAAACTTTTGGTGTGTCATTCCTTCACCAGTGAAGTTTGAGTTTCTTCCATCATAAGTACCCGGCTCATCAGCCTGTAAGTATAAATCATTCACCATTCCCGGCATCCCATAAATCTGTCCGCCAAGTTGCGGCACCCAGAAAGAAGCCATGGAATCGGCAGCCGTCACTTTGAATAAAATCGGATGATCCTCGGGAACGTTGATATAATTAACGGTCTCAATCCCTTCCTCCGGATAACTGAAGATCCACTTCCAGTCAGCAGCAGTGGCATGGATCACAATCGGATCTTTATGAGCCGTTGCTTTTGGAGCTTCCCTTAATTCATATAATGCCTTTGTATTTGGGATAGACAAGGCAATAACAATCAATACAGGAATAAGCGTCCATATAATTTCTAATTTCGTACTCCCGTGCATTTCGGGCTTGTAATCACTATCCTTTTTACTGCTACGATATTTTAGGAGAATAACAGTAAAGAAGGAAAGAACGACAACCATAATGCCAAGCATGTAGTAGATTGACAGCATGATCAGATCTTTCTGCAGGGCCCCAACAGGTCCTTTAGGATCGAGAATGATCATTTCACTTCCCGAACTGAATATAATGATGAAAAATAATGAAACCAGACTGATCAACACAATCAAGTATGGCTTAAATTTATTAAACATAGGGAATTCACCTTCCTTTATGTCGGATTTATCACTGTAGACCTATACTATCAAATTCTATTAAAAGGTACCCTTGTTTCACTGCACTTTAAACAGATTTTCGAAATTTCGTCGAAGTTTATTCACAGAACGGTAACAATGTTGGAAAGAAATGCTCACAACTCAAAAAAATAACTCTCAAAATTATTCGAGAATAATTTTGAGAGCGGTTTATAGGTTGATTATTGTGAAAATTGAAAGTTGATTTAATTTAAAATTATTTAGTCTATTTGTTATTATTCTGTTTTCTCTCCATTGTAAAAGGAGTGTTAATTGAATATTTACGGGTAGTTCTATCATATATTTTGCTTGTCATGGTGGCAATAAAGGCACTGCCGATAATATCAGATGGAAAGTGATGTCCTAGCCAAATACGAGAAAAACCTGTCAATATTGATAAAAACCACAGGATTGAACCAAAAACGCGATTATAAAAAAAGATAGAAGTAGATACTGCAAATACAAGCAGGGTATGTTTACTTGGAAATGAAGAATCTAATTTTGAAGGAATGAGTATGCCAACCCGTTGTTTCACAAATGGGCGTGGTTTAAAGTAAAAAAACTTAATAATAGCGTGCAGAAACAAAGTAATTCCCGAAGACATAACGGCATTAAGAGACATTTTTCTGTACTCGTCATTTCTAAACCACATGAAAATCAAAACAAAAATAAACACAAAACGAATTTTTTTCGAAATGAATATCATTAGGTGATCAATTGGAGAACAGCGTCCAGAAAGCCGATTGATTGCCTTAAATACTTCGTAGTCCATAAGAATATCTCCTTTTTTAGCGATACAAATAAAATTCCCTAATAAGCAAGTAATATGTATCATATTGGAATGTACCATCTCTGCCATCATTTTTACCAGCAGTTGCCACGGAATTTACCATATGCCGCCAACGTGTTTACCCATAGAAGTAAAAGAGCCTAATCTCCTTATCTTTACCGAGGAATTAGGCATAGGTCTTCCGCAATCGTGCTAATTATGGATTACTATTTTATATTGAATAGTTTATTTGTACTGCGCAACAAATGGATCTATTGTTTTTTCGTCTTTCTTCTTCAACATTAGCCCCAATCACTTAAAAAAACATTTAAATACTATTCGGCTAAATCTAATTCATAATGATAAAATTGAGCATCTCTTTTGTATCCATTTTTTTCATATAGTCTTTGAGCAGAATGATTATCCGATGCTGTACTGAGACTAAGGCTTTTAGCACCAGTTTCAATTGCGTATTCTTTTGCTTTCTGTAAGAGCAATTCTCCTACTTCTTGTTTTCTTGCCTTATTATCAACATATAAATCATTTAATATCCAAGCTCTTTTCAGAGATATAGATGAAAATGTAGGATAAAGTTGAGTAAAGCCGACATAGTTTTGTTTATCTTTAACGACAAATAGAACGGATTCCTTATTTTCTATACGGTCTTTTATGTAAGTTTTAGCACTTTCTAAGTCGGATTCTTGTTGATAAAATATCCGATACAAATTAAATAAATTTGACACTCCTTCTAGGTCTTCAATTGTAGCTTGAAATATTTCCATAATATCCCCACCTCAAAAGCAATTTATTTCTATTGAATAATTTAACTTAATATTACCATTTTTCTATTTATTTTGTGAAAGGTCGTCTTACTACTTTCTTAAAAAAACTGCCTCATTCTCACAAACCCCACTAAGATGAAATAATTTGCTGTACAGTATCAACCTATTCCTAAAACAAAATAAAGCATAAAGCTTCCAAAAAGGAAGATTTATGCTTTAAGTCACATAAAAAATAAAAAACCACCAAATATGTATTTGGTGGAGACGGTGGGAATCGAACCCACGTCCAGAAACATCGCCACTTAAGCGTCTACGAGCGTAGTCGATATATTCGCAAGTTCACTGCAGCTTCTGCCTATCGACGGGCGTCCGTGCAGCTAGTCTGATTGGTCTCTTCCTTTGTCCTCAGACGGTGGACTCCGGCGTAGCCTACTAAGAGTGAGTCCCTTACCCTACCACATAGGCGATGGAGGGAGGAACAGCTAAAGCGCTATTATGCAGCTAAAGCTAAGTTATTGTTAGTTTTGCCAGTTATTATTGGCTTTGACGTTTTATCGTGGACGATCCCCACGGCTCGCAACCTAAGCTCGAACTATCCCTGTCGAATCCGTAACGTCCCCATGATAGAAAGGGAAGAACGGGAAAGAATAAGTTCAGCGTGTAAGTCACTTATTCAATTGTTCTTACAGCCACAAGATTACCTCGCGACATCTATTAGTATAACAAATCCTGAGATAATTGCAAATGTCAGATTCCGGAAATCTGTACAATTACATCCCTTTTTGACGCTGAGCCAGCTCTCTCTGGATAGAGCGGTTCGCTTCTTTTCGTTTCAGATCTTCACGTTTGTCATACTTCTTCTTACCACGGGCGAGACCGATCAGAAGCTTTGCTACACCATTTTTGATGTATAGCTTCAAAGGAACGATTGAATACCCTGCTTCTTTGGAATCACCGATCAGTTTATTGATTTGCTTTTTATGAAGCAGGAGCTTACGTGTTCGGAGAGGTTCGTGATTGAATCGATTTCCTTGTTCATATGGACTGATGTGCATATTATGAACGAAAATTTCTCCATTTTGGACACGGGCAAAAGAATCCTTCAAGTTTACACGACCACCACGGATCGCTTTGATTTCTGTTCCTTGCAGCACAAGACCCGCCTCATATGTTTCTTCTACGGCATAGTCATGACGCGCTTTTTTGTTTTGGGCAATAAGCTTGCCTTCTCCCTTTGGCATTGGAATCCCCCTAGTCATTTCCGTTGGTTTACTCATTATTATCTCATATTCTCGAGAAAAATTGTATTGTTACACTTCGAAAAGAAAAGGAGCAAAGGTTATCCCATTGCTCCTGAACCTTTATTTCTTCTTTTTGCGTTTGCTTCGAGGTGCATTTTCAAAGTGTTTCTTATTCGTCTTTTTCTTCTTGTTGTTTTTCGGTGGACGCGTTGACCATTCCCCGTCCTTTTTTTGGTCTGAAGATCGATTCGATTTCCCACGGTCCGATTTTCCTTTATCAGAGCGGATCGAGCGGACACGGTCTTCACGTTCCTTGCGATTATTCTTCATTCCTACGATTTCAAAGTCGATGGCTCGCTCATCTTTATTGACGCTCACGACACGAACTGTGATCTCGTCTCCGATCCGGAATACGTTTGCCGTTCTTTCACCGATCATGGCAAGATGACGCTCATCAAACCGGTAGTAGTCGTCCGTCATATAACTCACATGGACAAGACCTTCGATTGTGTTAGGGAGTTCGACAAACATTCCGAAGTTCGTAACGGAACTGATGATACCATCGTACTCTTCTCCCACTTTGTCTTCCATGTATTCTGCTTTTTTCAGCTCATCTGTCTCACGTTCTGCATCTACCGCTCGTCGCTCGCGGCTTGACGTGTGCTCAGCGATATGACCCATTTGCGCGCCCCATTTTTCCCGTGTTGCCTGATCAATCTTGCCTTCAATCAGGTAAGTCCTGATTAAGCGATGAACAATCAAGTCAGGGTAACGACGGATCGGTGATGTGAAATGAGTATAGAACTCTGTCGCCAGTCCAAAGTGGCCTAAGCTTTCAGGATCGTATTTCGCTTGCTGCATGGACCGCAGCATCATTGTCGATACAACCATTTCTTCCGGCTGCCCTTGTACGTCCTCTACAATCTCCTGGAGAGCCCGTGGATGGATCGAATTGGCTGTTCCTTTTACAATCAAGCCGAAATTTGTAATGAATTCGAAAAAGCGCTGCAGCTTATCTTCTTTCGGATCTTCATGGATACGATAGATGAACGGTACTTCCATCCAGTGGAAATGCTCAGCAACCGTCTCATTCGCCACTAACATGAACTCTTCGATCAGTTTTTCGGCTACTGAACGTTCACGCAGGACCACATCCGTCGGTTCCCCTTCTTCATCGACAAGCACTTTCGCTTCTTTGAAATCAAAGTCGATGGCACCACGCTTCATGCGTTTCGTACGGAGAACCTGTGCCAAGTCTTCCATTTCCTCGAACATCGGTACCAAAGGGTCGTATTTTTTACGAAGTTCTTCATCTTTATCCACAAGAATCTTATTCACATCTGAATATGTCATTCGTTCGGTTGTCTTTATGACGCTTTGGAAGATTTCGTGTTTCACGACATCCCCGTCAGGTGAAATCTCCATATCACATGATAGAGTCAGACGGTCCACCTTGGGATTAAGAGAACATATTCCGTTTGATAATCGGTGCGGAATCATTGGGATGACCCGGTCTACCAAGTATACGGATGTACCTCTATCAAAAGCTTCCTGGTCAATCGGAGAGCTTTCTTTTACATAGTACGTTACGTCAGCAATATGTACCCCAAGCTTATAGTTTCCATTGGCAAGTTTCGTTACAGTCACAGCATCATCCAAGTCCTTGGCGTCAGCACCATCAATCGTCACGATCGTCTGGTCACGCAGGTCTTTTCGATTCGGGATTTCTGATTCGTCGATTTCACTTGGCACATTATTCGCCTGATCCATGACTTCTTCAGGGAATTCGATGTCAATCCCGTGTTTATGGATGATAGAGAGAATATCGACTCCGGGATCATTTTTATGACCAAGGATTTCAATGACCTCACCCTCTGCACTCTTGCGCCCTTCAGGATAGGAAGTTAATTTCACGACGACCTTATGTCCTTCCGTTGCACCCATTTGAGCAGACTTTGGGATAAAGATATCACTCGCAAACTTCTTATCATCCGGAATGACGAATCCAAAATGTTTACTTTCCGTGAACGTCCCAACCATTTGGTCGACACCGCGCTCTACGATTCTTACAACGGTTCCTTCTCTTCTGGAACCTGAAGATGAAGTGGACACTCTTACTAATACGATATCGCCGTGCATGGCGTTATTCGTTTCATTAGGAGGGATGAAGATATCGTCCATTCCTGATTCTTCCGGTATCACAAACGCAAATCCTTTTGCATGAGCGGATACTTTCCCTCTTACCAGATTCATTTTTTCAGGTAATCCGTAGCGATTACTTCTTGTCCGTACGACCAGCCCTTTCTCTTCCATTACGACAAGAGCCTTTACGAATTCCTTGAAGTTCGTGGACCCTTCAATTCCGAATGCTTCTTCAAGCTCCTGTACCGTCAATGGCTTGTATGCTTCTTCCTTCATGTAGGAAAGGAGCCTATCCACATGCTCTTTAATATTTTCGTCCATGACAATCCCTCCTGATCATCGAATTCATCAAACCGTCCAGTCCAATTTCTCTAAGAAACCGTAGACGTCTTCATGAAGCTGTTCTTTTTCTTTATCTAATGTAATCACATGACCGGACTCTTCGTACCACTTAATGTCTTTGTCATCGGATTCAACGTTATCATAGATGATATTCGCAGAATCCGTATTGATCATATGGTCATGCCTTGCCTGTACAACAAACGTCGGTGAATAAATCATATCCACATTTTCACGCACGTCTGCAATCAATTCCTGCAGGGCCTTCAATGTATTCATCGGCGTTTTCTTAAACTCTTCTATTTCTTTTTCAATTTGTTCTTCAGGTTTTCCTTCAAATTTCTTAAATTCACGGGCGTAATCCACGACCCCTTTATACATGACTTCTTCACTTTTTATATACATCGGCGCACACATAGGGACAATACCCTTTACAGGTACAGTGTAACCTAATTTAAGAGAAAATACCCCTCCAAGTGAAAGGCCGGCAACCGCAATTTCTTCATATCCCTTACTCTTTAAAAGCTCATATCCGTCCATGACATCCTGCCACCAATCTTCAGGTCCTGTATGAACCAATTCTTCTGGTGGTACACCATGTCCCTTATAGTGAGGGGCATGGGATGAATAGCCTTTCTTTTCTAAGTAACGGCCTAGCATCCGGACGTCAGCGGAATTCCCAGTGAATCCGTGAAGTAATAAAACGGCACGGGGACCTGCTTCAAAGGTGAATGGTTTTGGTAATACGGTTTTCATAGCTAGTGACTCCTTTTATCTGATTTTAAACAAACGTTTGATTAGTTGATTGGAACCTTGAGTTGTAGGGCCTCAACCTGTTAAACGATTGTTTAAATGATTTCTTTATGTAATGGGTTTTTCAATTGATTTTTGTTAAACAAACGTTTGATTAGTTGTGGGAAAGCTTGATATCACAAGCTTATTTCTCTTAAACGATCGTTTAGTCCACTCTTCTTCTCTATTTTTAGCAAACATTGGTCAGACAATCCAATATTTCGCTTAAAAAAACAGTTTAGTTTTTGTTTGAAAGCTCTTTTGTAAGATTCCCGTCGAAAGAGTGAGTACTGGTTGATTTCCGCTCCAGGTGCTCGCTTTCCGCTCCAATCAACTTTCTAAGCATGAGATTATAAACTAATAAATACGTCATCATTTTTCAAAAGAAGCTTTTTTCCATCGTATGTATAAGTACATTTCAAATTATAGTAGATACACTAATTCTTTCGAGTGTTTGTTGTCTCTTCTTTGCTAAAATTGCCTTGAGTAATATGAAGTATATTTCTAATTGGATTGTTTTCGACACTTTTAGCTCTGTCTCGCACACCCCTCACCATCAAGCAAGCCCTTATTGACAGTGCCCAAGCAGATCATAAGTTAAAAAAATAATCTTTAAGAATTAATCATGTTTAAATAAAAAAACCTGACCTTAATGATCAGGTTTTTGTACGTATTAGATAGCTACGATGGCAATGGTTAGTACGAAGAATAGTACCGATAATACGATTGTAATTCTGTGAAGTACTAAGTCAATACCACGAGCTTTTTGTTTTCCGAAAAGTTGTTCTGCACCACCAGAGATGGCCCCTGAAAGTCCAGCACTTTTACCTGACTGTAGTAATACAATGGCGATAAGTGCGATTGATACAATAATAAGTAAAGTGACTAATAAAGTGTGCATGAGTCCCACCTCCTGATACGAACATAACATTACTACTAGTTTACCATAGGGATTATGCAGTGGACAAGGTAATATTGTTTGAATTGTGGAAAGAGTTGGTTATGGGAATTAGAGTGTGCATCGGTGTGGAGTGAGATTCGATGTGCGTTTCATTTTTGGGATTATATGTTAATCGGCCGGATTTTCAAAAAAACGGCTCTATTTTCAACAGACCCCTCCTTCAACCTGAGATCATCATACGAATTCATGTCAAAAAAAGCAGCCCCATCCAAAGACGGGACTGCTTTTCAAATTGCTTGTATTAGCGATTTACGTTATAGAATGTTTTCGCTCCAAGATATTGAGCTGTGTGAGCCAATTGATCTTCGATGCGAAGAAGTTGGTTGTATTTCGCTACGCGGTCTGTACGTGATGGAGCACCTGTTTTGATTTGACCAGCGTTTGTTGCTACTGCAATGTCAGCGATGGTGCTGTCTTCTGTTTCACCAGAACGGTGAGAGATGACTGCTGTGTAACCAGCGCGTTTCGCCATTTCGATTGCGTCGAATGTTTCAGTAAGTGTACCGATTTGGTTCACTTTGATCAGGATCGAGTTACCGATACCCTGCTCGATACCTTGAGAAAGCTTAGTCGTGTTTGTAACGAATAAGTCATCCCCAACTAGTTGAACTTTCTTACCGATACGCTCAGTTAGAAGTTTGAAACCATCCCAGTCGTTTTCGTCAAGACCGTCTTCGATTGAAACGATTGGATATTTGTTACACATTTCTTCATACCAATCAACCATTTCTGCAGATGAACGAACAACCCCTTCACCTGAAAGATGGTATTTACCATCTTCTTTGTTGTAGATTTCAGAAGCTGCAACGTCCATAGCAAGAAGAACTTCTTCCCCTGGCTTGTAACCAGCTTTTTCGATTGCTTCGATAATTGTAGAAAGTGCTTCTTCGTTTGACTTAAGGTTTGGAGCGAATCCACCTTCGTCACCTACTGCAGTGTTATAGCCTTTACCTTTAAGAACTGATTTCAGGCTGTGGAAGATTTCTGTACCCATGCGCAGACCTTCTTTAAATGTAGAAGCTCCTACAGGCATGATCATGAATTCCTGGATGTCTACGTTGTTGTCAGCGTGCTCTCCACCGTTAACGATGTTCATCATTGGTACTGGAAGTTGTTTCGCGTTGAATCCACCAAGGTATTGGTATAATTCCACTCCGAAGAAGTCAGCTGCTGCACGAGCTACAGCCATAGATACACCTAGGATTGCATTCGCACCAAGTTTACCTTTGTTTTCTGTACCGTCAAGAGCGATCATCGCCTGGTCGATTGCTACTTGCTCAGTGATGTCATAACCGATCAGTTCTTCAGCGATTTCGTTGTTTACGTTATCAACTGCTTTTTGTACCCCTTTACCAAGGTAGCGGCCTTTTTCACCGTCACGAAGTTCAACTGCTTCGTATTCACCAGTTGAAGCTCCGGATGGAACTAGTGCGCGTCCGAAAGCACCTGATTGTGTGTAAACTTCTACTTCAATTGTTGGGTTACCGCGTGAATCCAATACTTCACGAGCATATACGTCTGTAATAAATGGCATTTAGAATCTCTCCTTATTTTTTAATTAATGATTTTCCAGTCATTTCAGCTGGTTGATTGACATTTAATAAATCTAGCATAGTTGGAGCAAGGTCTCCTAACTTTCCACCTTCACGAAGCTCGATACCTCTTTTCGTAACGATGACAGGGACCGGGTTCGTAGTGTGTGCCGTCATAGGCCTGCCTTCTTCAGTCAGAACTTCATCTGCATTCCCGTGGTCTGCTGTGATAATGGCTGTTCCACCTTTTTCAGTGATGAGGTCAATGATTTTCCCAAGACACTCATCCACTGTTTCCACGGCTTTGATCGTCGGCTCAAGCATTCCTGAGTGTCCGACCATATCCGGGTTTGCGAAGTTCAGGATAATTGCATCCTGACGGTCTTCACGAATTTCTTCAAGTAAGGCGTCCGTCACTTCATACGCGCTCATTTCAGGCTTCAGGTCATACGTTGCCACTTTAGGGGAATCGATTAATATTCGTTTTTCCCCCGGGAATTCATCTTCACGGCCACCGCTCATAAAGAACGTGACATGAGGATACTTTTCCGTCTCGGCGATACGCAATTGCTTCAGTCCGTTTTGTGAAAGGACTTCACCAAGTGTGTTATCAAGATTTGTCGGTTTGAATGCAACAAATCCATCAACTGTTTCACTGAATCGTGTTAAGCAGACAAAGTGAAGGTTCTTCGGATGCTTCTCTCCGCGCTCAAATGAACGGAAGTCTGCATTCGCGAATGTATTCGAAATCTGGATCGCTCGGTCAGGACGGAAGTTGTAAAAGATTACAGCATCATCGTCTTTAATCGTTGCAACGGGCTCTCCGTTTTCTTTCGTCATCACAGATGGAATGACGAATTCATCGTAGATTCCATTTTCGTATGAATCGTTCACAAGTTCCATCGGATCATGATAGCTTGGGCCTTCACCGTAAACCATGGCACGGTAGGATTTCTCCACACGCTCCCAGCGCTTGTCACGGTCCATGGAATAGTAACGACCAGAAATCGTCGCAAATTGGCCAACGCCGATTTCTTTCATTTTCGCCTCAGCATCCTGGATGTACCCTTTCGCTGTCTGTGGTCCAACGTCACGTCCATCAAGGAAAGCATGAACATACACATTCTTGATGCCTTCTTTTGCTGCTAAACCAAGAAGAGCATAAAGATGTTCAATGTGACTGTGAACCCCTCCATCAGAAAGAAGTCCAAAGATATGAAGATTCGTTCCTTTTGCTTTCGCGTGATTGATCGCATCCAGGAAAGTGGCATTCGTTTCGAATTCACCTTCACGAATCGCTAAATTCACACGTGTTAAGCTTTGGTACACGATACGTCCGGCACCAATATTTAAGTGACCCACTTCGGAGTTCCCCATTTGTCCTTCAGGAAGTCCTACCGCTTCGCCACTTGCAGTTAGTTGATTATGAGGGTACTGATTCCACAAACGATCAAAGTTCGGCTTGTTCGCTTGTGCTACAGCGTTTCCTTCTTTTGTGTTACGGCAAGCAAAACCATCTAAGATGATTAACGCTACTGGTGACTTACTCATGTGTACTTGCCCCTTCTAAAAGCTGCAAGAAGCTTTGTGGTTCAAGGCTTGCTCCACCGACAAGGGCACCATCGATATCCGATTGGGCCATGTATTCTTTAATGTTGTTAGGTTTCACACTACCACCGTATTGAATTCTCACTGCGTCTGCTGCTTCTTGAGAAAATTCTCCTGCAACCACTTGACGGATATGAGCACATACTTCGTTAGCATCTTCAGCTGTAGAAGATTTACCTGTTCCGATTGCCCAGATAGGTTCATAAGCAATGACGGTATGTTTCACTTGATCTGCTGATAGGCCGGCAAGTGCTTTTTTCACTTGGTTACCAACAAGTTCTTTTGTTTCATTGTTTTCGCGTTGCTCAAGCGTCTCCCCTACACAAACGATTGGAGTTAAGCCGTGTTTGAAAGCAGCAAGAGTCTTTTTGTTCACTGACTCGTCTGTTTCATTGAACAGTTCACGACGCTCTGAGTGTCCAAGGATGACATACTTTACGCCTAAATCAGAAAGCGCTACAGGACTGACTTCTCCTGTGAATGCTCCGTTTTCTTCAAAGTGCATATTTTGAGCACCAATTTCTACCTTGTATTCTTTTGAAATGTTCACTAAGCTTTCTAAAAATAGAGCTGGAGAACAAATGACAGAATCGACAACCTCTTGATCAGGAACTAATCCTTGTACTTCTTCAGTAAAAGATTTTGCTTCCGATAACGTTTTGTTCATCTTCCAGTTACCTGCAATGATCGGTTTACGCATTGTACTCATCCTTTCTGTTTTATAATCGGTCCCAAAAATTGTTGGTCTTTGAAAAGCGATTATTTATCGTTAAGAGCCACTACTCCAGGAAGTTCTTTTCCTTCCATGAACTCTAGTGAAGCTCCACCACCTGTAGAAATATGACTCATCTTATCAGCATAGCCGAATTTCTCAACGGCTGCTGCAGAGTCACCGCCACCGATAACAGAATATGTATCTGTTGCATCGGCTAACGCCTCCGCTACGGCTTTCGTTCCATTTGCAAATGTTTCTAATTCGAATACACCCATCGGTCCGTTCCAGATTACAAGCTTAGAGCTTTTGATCGTATCCTGGAATAATGCTCTAGTCTTAGGCCCGATATCAAGTGCTTCCCAATCAGAAGGAATCGAATCGATATCCACTTCCTTCGTATTTGCATCATTTGAGAAGTCATCAGCAACGACTACATCAACAGGCATAAGGAATTTGACGCCTTTTTCTTCTGCTTTTTTCATGAATTGCTTCGCTAAATCAATCTTGTCTTCTTCAAGAAGGGATTTCCCTACCTCATGGCCTTGGGCTTTCACAAATGTGTAAGCAAGTCCACCGCCGATGATTAGGTTGTCCACTTTATCTAATAGGTTGTCAATGACACCGATTTTATCTTTAACTTTTGCTCCACCAACGATCGCTGTAAATGGGCGTTCAGGGTTAGATAGAGCTTTTCCTAATACATCCAGCTCTTTCTCCATTAAAATGCCTGCCACAGCTGGAAGGTGTTTGGCAATTCCTTCAGTAGAAGCATGAGCACGATGAGCAGCACCAAATGCATCGTTTACATAAAGGTCAGCAAGAGCTGCAAATTCTTTTGCAAGTTCAGGATCATTCTTTGTTTCTCCCGGGTAGAAGCGGACGTTTTCCAGTACAAGAACGTCGCCTTCAGCCATGTCGCTGATCTTGGATTGAACAGCTTCACCATAAGCTTCATCGGCTTTTGCTACATTTTTCCCAAGAAGTTCGGAAAGTCTTTCAGCAACCGGCGTTAAGCGCAGTTCTTCCACTACTTCACCTTTAGGACGACCTAAGTGACTAGCCAGAATGACTTTCGCCCCGCCATCCACTAAGTACTTAATGGTAGGAAGAGCAGCTTGAATACGAGTTTCGTCTGTAATCTTGCCTTCAGACATCGGTACGTTGAAGTCTACACGGCAAAATACGCGTTTTCCTCTTACATCGACATCTTTAATCGACTTTTTGTTCATCGTAAAAGGCCTCCTTTAGTTTTCAATTTCTACATCTTTTTCAAAAAAATAGAAATAGCAATAAGAAAAGGGAGAGGGGAATCTTCCCCGCTCCCCTTCATCACATCTTCATTATAGATGGTGGGACAAAATTTATCCATCAATCACCATGCTAATGATGTCAATTTACAAAACTTTATCGATTAAAGTCCTTTAGAAGCGATATAACCTGCAAGGTCAACTACACGGTTAGAGTAACCGCTCTCGTTGTCATACCAAGAAATTACTTTTACCATGTTATCTTCCAGAACCATTGTAGATAATGCATCAATTGTAGAAGAAGCCGGGCTACCGTTGTAATCAGTTGATACTAAAGGCTCTTCGCTGTACGCAAGGATTCCTTTAAGATCGCCTTCAGCCGCTTCTTTAAGTGCAGCATTCACATCTTCAGCTGTTACGTTTTTATCAAGTTCAGCAACTAAGTCTACTAGAGAAACATTTGGAGTCGGAACACGAACCGCTCCACCGTTCAGTTTCCCTTTAAGCTCAGGAAGAACAAGAGATACAGCTTTCGCAGCACCTGTAGTTGTTGGAATCATGTTCTCAGCAGCTGCACGTGCACGACGGTAATCTTTATGTGGTAAGTCTAAGATTTGTTGGTCGTTTGTGTAAGAGTGGATAGTTGTCATCATTCCACGCTTGATTCCGAATTTATCGTTAAGAACTTTAGCGAATGGCGCTAAGCAGTTTGTTGTACAAGATGCATTAGAGATAACATCATGGCTAGCCGCGTCATACTTGTCTTCGTTAACACCCATAACCACTGTGATATCTTCATCAGATGCAGGAGCAGAGATGATAACTTTCTTCGCACCAGCTTCGATGTGTTTCGCAGCGTCAGCACGCTTTGTGAAACGTCCAGTAGATTCAACAACGATATCTACACCAAGATCTCCCCAACCAAGTTGAGCAGGATCGCGCTCAGCCAATACTTTTACTTTTTTACCGCCGACTACAAGGTAGTCACCGTCAACAGTTACTTTCTCTTGAAGAGTTCCGTGAACTGTATCATATTGTAAAAGGTGAGCAAGCATGTTTGCATCAGTTAAGTCATTAACCGCTACTACCTCTACGTCGTTATTTTTAAGTGCTGCACGGAATACATTACGTCCGATACGTCCAAATCCGTTAATACCAATTTTTGTTGCCATGAATAATTTCCTCCTTTAGATAGTTAAGGATGATTTTTTTATATTTCAAAAGGGCTTACCCTTTTAAAAGCTCTCTTGCGGCTCCCTCATCCGTGATGAGCACGGTTTTCGGTGGAGCACTCTTCATATACGCCCGAATCGCTTTCGCTTTCGAGCTGCCGCCTGCGACGGCGATGACACTTTCGATGTGACTTAAATCTTCTAATTGCAGGCCGATCGTTGGCACCTTATGTACCACTTCACCCGCTTCGTTAAAATAATACCCAAATGCCTCCCCGACAGCATGACCATCTGTGATCTTCTCAAAGTCTTCATCAGTGGTCTTTCGTCTTTCAGCCATTGTGATAGCATCTCCAATCCCATGGAGAACCATGTTAGCCGATTTGATCAAATTCAAAACTTCTTTGATCATCGGTTCTTTCAAGAAGGACTTGTATACTTCTTTACTAACCTGATCCGGCACATATAAAACGCGATGTCGCGTTCTCGTATGCTCAGCCATCTTGGCACATATGGTGTTAGCCTGGTTTTTAACGTCTTCTCCAATTCCACCCCGAGCAGGAACAAACAAGGTAGCGTCAGAGAAATCCGGTGTAAGCATCTCTGCTACAGCGGCCATCGTCGAGCCTCCAGTCACAGCGATGATAGTATTTCCTTTCAGGCGACGTTTCATACTAGAAGCTGATGCACGCCCTAATTCTTCTTTTACCCAAGGAGACTCATCACTATTCCCAGGAACGATTACAATTTCATGAAGATTAAGTAAAGATTTTAATTCCTGCTCCATTACGTTGATTCCTGAAACTTCTCTCATCATACTTTCAAGGCTTTCCAAAAGCTGAATGCCATCCTCCGTCATGATCATTCCAGAGGTTTTGATATCAATGAGATCTTGGTTATTCAGGAACTCCACTTCGCTTCTCAGTACACGTTCGGTCAGGCCCATGTTCTGAGCAAGACTTCTGCGTCCGACAGGCTGCATGAATCGGATGGAACGAAGAATTTGATGCCTTTTTTGCATAACTTCAAGCAGGTCAGGTAATAATCGCTTTTGTATGTCAATTAAAGATTCCATAGATAAAAGCTCCTTCAAATGAAGTGCGTGGATATGATGGACTATAAAAGTCCCACCTAGACATATTATGTCCCACTACCTCCAAAAAAATTCATCCCTGCTTTCAAAGTTCATTTTATCAGGGTATGAATCGTAATTCAACTAGAAACTATCGGTTTTTTTCATGTAAACGCTTGCTTAGCGTAAAATAATCAATTTGCCCATATTGAAGGATTTCACCTTCCATCTCCACGACTGGAATCATCAATCCGAAACGTTCTGTCAAATCGTCACTTTCATCAATGTCGATTTCTTTTATTTCGAATCCAAGTTCTTCCTCAAGTAACTTTAATGTAATTTTTGCGTCTTGGCATAGTCCGCATTGGTTTCGTGTATAGAATAGGACTTGTTTCATGTTGGAGCCTCGCTTTTTTAATGGTTAAGAATTGGGTTTGTACCAGGTACAAGATGGTTGGAATGTACCTGGTACACCCTCTATTCATACCTCTTCCTCATCGTGGAAGAAGCAATCCTTAATTGATCGCGGTATTTCGCTATCGTTCTTCTAGAGACATCATACCCTTTATCCAATAATAGGTTCACTATTTTCTGATCAGATAGAGGCTTTTTCTTGTCTTCCTCATCAATAAGCCTTTGTAACTCATTTTTTACCGATGTGGCTGAAGCTGCTTCTGAATCATCGAGCTTGACCGATTTGATCGCCGAGGTAAAAAAGTACTTCAGTTCAAAAATCCCATATGGAGTTTGCATATACTTACCCTTCACAGCACGGCTGATGGTCGATTCATGAACATCGATTTCATCTGCCACCTGTCTCAAGGTCAATGGCTGGATTGCTGATGGTCCTTTTAAGAAGAATGCTTTCTGCTTTTCTGCAAGCATCTTTCCCACTTTCAGGATGGTTTGTTTTCGCTGGCGTAAACTTTGTAGTAGCCATTGGAAATCCTGCTCCTTTTCCTGGAGATAGGACTGGACTTCCTTATCCGGGTGATATTTTAGGAAATCTGTGTACTCTTCATTATATGTGACGTTTATAGTCGTACCGTCATACAACGATACGGCCACGGTATGACCATCGATCACTTTTACGACCAGTTCAGGAATAATGTATTCAGCGATATGCTGAGAATACTTTGAGCCTGGTCTCGGATTGCAACGCTGGATGAAATCCGCTGCCTGTTGGATGTCTTTTAGTTCTACAGAAAGATCCCTGGCGATCGCCTTCCACTTCTTTTCGGCAAAAGCTTGAAAATGGTTATCTACAATCATCGTAACCAGCGGGGGAACATTGGCTTTCCTCTGCAGTTGAAGGGCTATGCACTCCTTCAGGGATCTTGCTCCTATTCCGGCTGGTTCTAATTCCTGAAGCCTACTAATATAGTTTTCTAGTTGTGCCATTTCCAGACCATGTTTTTGAACGAAGGATTCTTCGTCTATTCTCAAATAGCCGTTGTCATCCAAGCTATATATTAATTCATCCATAATCTTTCTTCCTGAAGAAGTAAGCGATTTCAAATTTATTTGAACAGATAATGCATCCGCAAGGGATCTCTTTGGTAAGGATACATATTCATACCAATCCACCGTGTTTTCGTGATTGCCTGCATTTCGTTTAAATGTATGAGGTTCTCGTTGATGAAGGGGGTCTTGCTTAGGCGGTTCTAATTGTATAAGGGGATTCTCTAATTGCTTAGCTTCTAGATAAGCATTCAGTTCCATCGTAGAATATTGGAGGATGGTGATGGCTTGAGAAAGCTGCTGCGTCATTTGAAGTTTTAATTGTTGATTTTGAAAAAGTCCTGCTTTCAAATTCATGATTACTAACCTCCCATTTATATATTCTACAATAAAATTGGTGGTTCGTTAATGGGAATTCGTTGGTAGTTGGTGGGTATGTACTATGTATATGAAATTTCTCGAAAAATTTCACATGGAATGTCGTAGTTGATTTCCGCTCCAGGTGCTCGGTTTCCGCGGGGTCTCAACTCTCCCGTCATTTCCCGCAGGAACAAAAAAAGTCCCATGCTTGTAAGAACTTTTTACAAACACAGGAACTCTTCGAATGAATCAATATACGCCCTCGGAGGGAATCGAACCCCCATTTTAAGAACCGGAATCTTACGTGCTATCCGTTGCACCACGAGGGCAAGAAATGAATGACCGTCACGAATATATATTATAAGCTAGAAAATGCATGTTTGCAATCATTTTTGTTGTATACGGCTCTTTGGGTAAAGATGGTTGTTAGCTAAAACTAATAAAAAATAAAATCTTTTAAAGAAGCATTAAAGTTGTTTGGTAATTCCTTTGTAGATATGCTGAACTGCATTAGGATCTACTTTTCTCTTTGTCTATTCTCATATAAAATCACAGAGTGGATTGAAGCGGAAGGCAATTGACTCCTGCGGGAAGTAGAGGAAAAGTCGAGACCCCGCAGGGCAAAGCTGAACTGCACCCCTATTGTTGGACATCAAAACCAACAATAGGAGGGTGCATACACATATGGCCAAGTTTACCCGAGAATATAAACTTCAAATTGCTAAACGTTATCTAAATGAACTAGTTAGTTATC